>Ga0114968_10002552_pt1 | contig 13889 bp, 15 predicted proteins | sample M_130807_EF_Meta_FD_87020 | JGI IMG/M metagenome (GOLD analysis project Ga0114968, IMG submission 87020) | Freshwater microbial communities from Lake Montjoie, Canada to study carbon cycling - M_130807_EF_MetaG | ecosystem: Environmental > Aquatic > Freshwater > Lake | place: Lake Montjoie... | reverse complement strand
GTCATCAAACTAGAAATCAAAGGGATACAAGTCATTAAAGAAGATAAAGAGCACCTATGGGTTGAGGTAGGTGCAGGGGAAGTTTGGCATGAACTAGTCCAGCATTGCATTTCCCAAAACTGGGCTGGATTAGAAAACCTTTCCTTGATTCCAGGCACCGTAGGTGCATCGCCCATGCAAAACATCGGAGCCTACGGAGTGGAAATCAAAGATGTATTTCACAGCCTTCAAGCCATGCATCGAGTTACATTTGATATCCAATCTTTTGATGCAGAAGCTTGCCAGTTTGGCTACAGAGAAAGTGTATTCAAGCAATCTCTCAAAAATCAATATGTAATCACCTCCGTCACCTTTCGCTTGTCCAAAACACCTGTATTCCGGTTGGATTATGGTGCAATTCAAGAAGTGCTTCAGGCCAATGGAGTGCAACACCCTACACTTCGTGAAGTGAGCGATGCCGTGATCCACATCCGCCAATCCAAACTTCCAGACCCAAAAGAAATTGGAAATGCGGGTTCATTTTTCAAAAATCCTATCATCCCAAGTAGTCAATTTGAGCAATTGAAAGCACACTACCCTACCCTTCCAGGTTATCCCAGTTCCGAAGGCGTAAAAGTTGCTGCTGGCTGGCTAATCGAACAAGCGGGATGGAAAGGCAAACGCATAGGCGATGTAGGAGTACACGCCAAGCAAGCGCTGGTATTGGTTAATTATGGAGACGGAACTGGGGAGGAAATCAAAAGCCTATCGGAGCAAGTTCAAGCATCTGTAATGGAGAAATTTGGGATTCAACTCCAAGCAGAGGTTAATTTTATCTAGATCAACAGATCACTTACTTCCAATTTTTTGGAGTAGCGCTGCACTTTTACCCCAAATTTTACCAAAAAATCTACTCCTTCATCGGAGCCAATGCCCTTGTATTCAGCATAAGAGAAGAGGTAAACAACTTTCGAAATGCCCATCGAAAAAATAATTCGTGCACAAGCAAGGCAGGGAGATAAAGTCACATAAAGCGTAGATCCCTCGACAGAAGTATTGTTTTTCACTGCATACAGGATTGCATTTTGTTCGGCATGCAGGGCCAAGGAACAGCTTCCTTTGGAGTCACGCGCACAACCTACACTGGGGAATTCCACATCGCAGTTGTGGGTGCCTGCAGGAGGACCATTGTACCCAATGGAAATAATCCGCGTATCTTTTGTCAATACCGCTCCCACATGCTTTTTGATGCAATGTGATCTCTTGGCGAGATTTACCGCCAATTCCATATAGATATCGTCAAAATCAGGTCTGCTCATGGGTACAATTTGTCAAAAATAACATTACTAGCGGTAGCCAAAAACACATTGATTGGAATACTCGTATTTTTTTCGTGAAAAAGATAAATTAACTTCACCACATGCCGTCAAAAGAAAGAAATCTAACCCTACATCGGTCAATATTTTCTCCCATTTTTTACCTATGCTTCTTTGTGCTCCTTTCTGCTTGCAACACGATAGAGGTTTTTGTAGAAAATAAGGAAATCCCGTTCCAAAAAAGGTATACCAGCTTTGTATTGGTCAATAAGGAACTGGGAATCCAAGGCTTTGCTGATCCCGAACTGGACAAACTGGTGCAGGTTGAATTGGAAGCTCAATTAATTGCTTCTGGTCTTATCTACGATTCCAAAAAGCCAGATTTGGTGATTCGATACCACTCCAATGAAGATTTGAGACAGCGGGAAAGCGTGAATAACATGAATCCCTATTCGTATTGGGGAATGCGCATGTATAACCCTTGGCTATTTAATCCCATGATGAGAAACTACCAGTCCCAGGTAATTACCACCAAATATGCCTTACTTCAGGTTATCCTAGATGTAATTGATCCCGAACAAGACAAGTACCTGATGACACTCACAGGAGTTGCTGAAGTTTCTCAGCCAAAAAGCAAGCCCAAAATCACCTTAAAAGTTGTAGAAAAGACAGCAAACACCTTTCTTCAGTACAATTCTATCCCAATAAACTAACCATGGAAAAAAAATACCAGTCCTTGAAAGAATTTTATCCCTACTATTTATCTGAGCATCAGCACCCTACCTCGCGTTTGCTTCATTTTGTAGGCACAGGATTAGTTTTAGTTGTACTTGTATTAGCCATCGCCTTGGAGAATTACAGCTGGCTTGCAGGTATACCCGTCTTAGGCTATGGCTTTGCTTGGGTGGGTCACTTCTTTTTTGAAAAGAATAAACCTGCAACTTTCACTTACCCATTCTACAGCCTTGCATCAGATTTTATATTATTTTTTGATCTGCTTCGAGGGAAAGAAAAATTTTCATGAACCGATGCCTAACGAACTATTTTTTCAAAATCTGAATTAAATTAGCTGTACATCTAAAATGGATGTCAAAAAAGAAAACCATCTGCTCTAAACTGAGTTTTAAAATTAAAAAAAATGGCAATAGCAACTCCAGAATTAATCGCAGCATTGGAACGGACAGCGTCCAAGCTTCAACAAGGTGCCTCGTACCAATGGGGGCATATGGGTGCTTGCAATTGTGGTAATTTAGCGCAGGAGCTTACTCCCTTTTCCAAAGCTCAAATTCATCAATATGCGATGCAGCGCCATGGAGATTGGAACGAGCAGCTTATCGATTATTGTCCTAGCAGCGGTTATCCTATAGATCTAATCGTATCCAAAATGTTAGAGAAAGGGTTAAGCTTAGTGGATTTAGGTCACCTTGAACGATTGTCGGACCCAGAGATTCTCGCACAAATCGAAAAAGAAAGAAGAGATTCACTAAATAAAAATTCAAGGGAGGATGTAATTTTCTACCTACAAGTTTGGGCTAACTTATTGAGAGAAAAGTGGATTGCCTCAAGCCCATCCTTGGCAATACCAAGAATTGAAAAAAAATTAAAGTCACCCCTATTGGTGTAATTAATTTTTTGGTTTATTTCGTATCGTTGAATCATAAAAACCCTTTTAAAGATAGCTATGGAGGATTTTGAAGAAGAATTCGAAGAAATGGATGAGTTTGAGGAGGAAGAGGATGACTTCGCAGACGATTTTGAGGACGGCTACGACCTCGAAGAAGACAATGACTTTCTAGATGACAACATTGTGGACTTCGACGAAGACGAAGCTGATGACGATTTTGATGACTTCGAAGAAGATGAGTCATTTGACGACGACTTGGATTAAAAGGTAAGTCTGGTATCACCAACTTCCTTGTTATTCTGTAGACCCTAGTCTATATTTGTGCCTTATTCACCGAGAAAATTATTCCTATGTTACTAGTAAATATCTTTAGTTCTCCAATTATGCCTGGAGCCCAGTTGTTCTTTTTGATAGTTTGTATCCTCATAGGGCTAGGTGCAGGAATATCTGCGGCAGATGCACGAAATACATTTGCCAAGAAAAAGAAAAGCGATCATTAATAAATCATACAAAAGGAGGCTTGAAGCCTCCTTTTTTTATCCCTACCCATGAAAAATCAAAATTACGGGAACCATACCCGATACGACCCATTCAACCACTTTGTGCTCACACCACTTGTCCTTCTTTTTATGGGTTGGACAGTAAGTAAGTTCGATTTTTCCTCCCAAGAAGCCACACTAGATAGTTTTTTTCTCTTTATTGGAGCATTCATCCTATTTCTACTCCCATTACTTGTGCGTTCCTATGCACTCAAGCTTCAAAACCGAATCATCCTGAATGAGATGCGAAATAGGTATTTCCACTTGACTGGAAATACTTTCGATGAAAAGGAAAGCGAATTGAGGCTCGGTCAAATTATTGGACTTCGCTTTGCAAGCGACGAAGAGCTCCTAGCTTTGATGGACCGGGCGATAGCTGAAAAATTAACTTCCAAGGAAATTAAGCAACAGATTAAAAACTGGAGAGGTGATTACCTTCGCGTTTGATCAACTAAATATTCCCTTTTTTACTACCTCCTTAAAAAGCCCTTGAAATTGTTCTTGGGCTTTCTTTTTGAAGTCCGCCTCAGAAAAGTCAAGCGCTGGCAACTCCAGAACGGCATCAAATCCTGAATTGTGCCCATCCTTTCCAGATGCAATCAGGGCTATTTTTTTACCTAGCTCACGGGCTAGTTGCAGCAATTCATAACAAGCTTTTCCGGCTTCACTTTGGCGATCGTATCGCCCCTCCCCAGTAATGATCCAATCAGCAGCAGCTACTTTTTCGGCCATTCCTACCTTCGCAAAAAAATAAGGGGCACCAAATTCTAGTTTGCAAGGAAAGAATTGATTCAAACCCAATGCAATGCCTCCAGCAGCACCAAAGCCTTCTTGATCAACACTAAAGCCTTTAGATTTCCTTGATAGCAATTCCACGAAATCTGTGGTGATCAACTCCATATCCTCGAGTTCGTCCTCCTTAATCCCCTTTTGAGGCCCAAAAACCCGAACGGCACCATTCGAACCAAAAAAGGAGTTCTTTACATCACAGAGAAGCGAAAAGGATATTGCTGGAAGTTTCAGAGGCCGTTGAATGTGCTTGCTCCGCTTTAAAAAATCAGGAGAGAATGCCGCAATTTCTCTTCCATTTACATCCAAAAACAAGAATCCCAAGGACTGAAGAATTCCTGCACCAAGATCTACAGTGGCTGAACCACCCAAACCTAGGACAAGCTCGCGTGCTCCTCTTTTGACAGCATCTTGGATAAGCACTCCTGTACCATAGGTTGAAGACAAACGAGGGTTCCGTTCCTCAGACTTCAATTCTCCGATACCCGAACAGGTGGACACATCCAAATAGGCTGTTTTGGTGGAGGCTTCCCATCCATAAAATCCAAGAATCGGTCGCCCAACCGCATTTAATGAGTTGCAGGAAACCTTTTCTAATCCAAGGGATGCGATCAATAACTCGCAAGTTCCATCTCCTCCATCAGCTACCGGTTGACTTGAATAAGTTGCTCCAGGATACTCTTCACCCAAAATCTTCTCCAGCATACTCACGGCCTCTAGTGCAGTAAATGTGCCTTTGAAAGCATTGGGAGCTATTAAGAACTTCATGCCCGCCTTATGCCTGCTTCATTCGAGCAAAATAATCCTTGGCAGCGGCCTTTACTTTAGGGGCTAAATAAAGGGCCGCGATCATGTTGGGAAATGCCATCACCGCATACATCCCATCGACCAAACTCACTACCAAATCCAACGATGCAACAGCTCCTACCACGATCATAATCAAGTAAATGTAATTGTAGTACTCCCCTACCTTCGCCCCAAAGAGGTAACTGGCGCATTTTTGACCATAATAGGAATACGTAAACATGGTAGAAAGCGCAAATACCAATGCCGAAATCATCAAGAGGTATTTTCCAATTACCGGTATTCCCAGTTCAAAAGCTTCGAGTGTCAATTTGACGCCATCATTTTCAGAGTTTTGCCAAACTCCAGTGAGCAAAATTGCAAATGCAGTGAGCGAGCAAACCACGACTGTATCGATGAAAGGCCCCAACATGGCAATTAAACCCTCGCGAATCGGCTCATTGGTCTTGGATTGACCATGTACCATTGGTGCAGTACCCAAACCAGCTTCATTGGAAAATAAGGACCTTCTTGCGCCAATAATAATCACCGAACCCACGGCCCCTCCCATAACTGCATTGCCCGTAAAGGCATCAACGAAGATGAGTTGAAACACTTCAGGAATATTTCCAAAATGCTGGACGATAATTACCAATACTGAAACAAAGTAGATTCCCACCATAAAAGGAACCATTTTGGACGAGGCTTCTGCAATCCGCTGAATCCCACCCAAGATCACCACGGCTGTCATCAACATCATGATGATCCCAATAATCCAATTGTTTCGGGTCGTTTCTACTGCAGTTTCAGGCTCCAAAAGCACTGCCTGCACCACAGCCGCCAATTGATTGGAGGTAAATACGGCCAAAAGACCTATGACCCCTGCCACACAAAAGATATAGGATAGGAATTTCCATTTCTTTCCCATTCCATGCTCGATGATGTACATGGGCCCACCTTGGATGACCCCTCTTGAATCCTTGCCTCGGTACATGATGGACAGGCTACAGGTATAGAACTTGGTGGCCATCCCTACAAAAGCAGCAACCCACATCCAAAAAAGCGCTCCTGGTCCACCCATATTTATGGCAATGGCTACGCCAGAAATATTTCCCAAACCCACAGTAGAAGCAATTGCTGACATGAGTGCCTGTTTGGAAGTGATTTCACCTGGAGCCAATTTATCCTCGTATTTCCCTTTTAATAGTTCGATGGCATGACCTATTTTGGTGATGGGAACGAAGCCAGAATGGATAAAAAAGAAGGTACCACCTCCCAAAAGTACGATCAAAATGGGTGGGCCCCAGATCCAATTGCTGAATTCAACGATGAGGGTTTCAAATCCGCTTGCTTTTTTGGGTTCCCATTCTACGGTTGGTGATTTGTAAAAATCTACCCCTTGAATGGTCCATCGATCTCCTTGAACAGGGATACGTCCTGAAAAACTTTCCCAGCTGCGTTGTTCCTTTTTAGTCCAAGCAACCTCTGCTAGCGCCGCCAACCGTGGAAATGCCAAGTAGTCAATATCTGCACGATTGGTAACCGTCTCAGACCAGAGCGGTGCCTCAACCCCTAAAATATCTTCTTTGCTAAGTCCATTTACATAGGTTGCTGGATCCCAGTTGTACGCAGAATCCAATTCAATGTAAGCAGCCCAATGCAAGCCAATTCTAGAAAGGCTATCGTACTGCATGTCTAGGTAAGTCTTTTTGGCAGGAGAAAGCAACACCTTATTTCCTTGGTTTTTTGCCAATAGAGCATTCTCTTCTTTTGCCCAAAACTGAGCTACATTACCTGGAAGCAATTTTGCAGTAGCAATTTCATCCCAGCCCATGCTTGTTTTGTTGTACTTGGATACAATATCCTGTACCCGCTCTACGAAATAGATGTAGTCTTCTTTTTCGGTCACATGAGACTCATCTCCACCAATATGAAAATAAGGCCCTGGGGTCAGCATGGAAATCTCTCGAACCACACTATCTACAAACGCATAGGTAAGCTCAAGCTGGGGTGCAAAAGTACTCCAACCAACTTCAATGCCCGTGTACATTTGTGAAGCTTGAGGAGCAGTAAGTGGCAATTGGTAGTCTAAAGGCTTTTGATTGAGCGAATCCAAACCTTGACCAATGGGTAAGTTGACCCCCGGATTCAATTCTCCATAGGATGCCAGTACCGAATTGGTATGGCCAGGCATATCAACCTCAGGTACAACCGTAATAAACCGAGCTGCCGCATAGTCTACCAGTTCCTTGTACTCTTCTTGGGTATAAAATCCTCCTTTACCCCCTCCTACTTCAGTGCTGCCACCGATTTCAGTTAATTTCGGCCAGGACTTGATTTCAATTCTCCATCCCTGGTCATCAGTCAAGTGCAAATGCAAGTAGTTGAACTTCATGCCTGCCATCTGGTCGATGTAAAACTTGACATCTTCTACGGATATAAAATGCCTCGCCACGTCCAACATAGATCCGCGGTATGAAAATTCAGGCGTATCAACGACTTTGCCCTGTGGGAGCAGCCAGTTCAGCTCTTGTACAGTTTGGTGGCTGATTTCTGCTGGAAAAAGTTGAATAAGCGTCTGAACTCCATAAAAAAGGCCTGCTTCACCTGAGGATTTAATTCGAACTTCCTGATCAGAAACAATCAATTCATACCCTTCAGAAGCATCTGAACCGGTCAATTCAAGAACAATATCTCCAGAATCCTTGGAAATAGGCACCTTAAAACCTGTAGCAGGCCGAAGACTAGTTGCTAGGGATTCACCGATTGAAGTCAGTTTTTCACTGGTACCGACCAACTGAATTTCTGATTCAGCAGTGAGTTGAAAAGTTCCACTTCCATTAGTTACTTCTTGAGGTAATGGAATCAAACCTGCTTCGCTCATGGAAGTAGGCTTTTGACAAGATCCTAATAGAAGGATAGATCCAATGACAAGGGTCCAGAGTATATTTTTCATGCTGGGGATTTTAATCAAACATACTTTAAAATAGTATAAATCTCTTTTTCATTACTCAAAAAAAATAGAAAAACATCCTTCAAAAAATAGGAATGGGCGCAATCCAAATAATTTTTTGCCTCACTCAAGACTTTTTCAACTATTTGTACTTACTTGATATTCCGAAATAAATAGGTCATGAAAAATAAAAAAACACAACTACCTGAAGCCTCGAGAAGAAGCTTTATCAAAAGTTCAGCACTCGCCTTTGCAGGTATTACACTAATACCAAGACATGTTCTGGGTGGCCCTGGCTTCATCGCTCCTAGTGATAAACTAAGAGTAGCATCGATCGGCGTCGGTGGAATGGGATATGGTGACCTTACTGGAGTTCATAAAAGTGGTAAAGTTGACATCATTGCTCTCTGTGATGTGGACGATACCCGTGCAGCAAAAGGAAGACAGGATCATTCCAAGGCAACCTATTACAAGGATTACCGCGTGCTGCTTGAAAAGGAAGAAAAAAATATTGACGCGATAACTGTTTCCACACCAGATCACATGCATGCTGTGCAGGCGATGATGGCTATGAAAATGGGCAAGCATGTATACGTACAAAAGCCCCTTTCGCACGACATCTATGAAGCCCGCATGCTCACTCAAGCAGCAGAGAAGTACCGCGTAGTCACGCAAATGGGTAACCAAGGTTCCTCAGGAGATGGCGTACGGAAGATGGTGGAATGGTATGAAGCAGGTTTAATTGGAGAGGCTACCAAGGTTTGGTCTTGGACCAACCGTCCCGTGTGGCCTCAGGGCATTCCTTGGCCAAGCACCCCAATCGCTCCTCCAGCAGATTTAGATTGGGATTTATGGCTAGGAACAGCTCCATACAAAGATTATGTAGGCAATTTAGTTCCATTCAATTGGAGAGGCTGGTGGGATTACGGCACAGGTGCTCTTGGAGACATGGCCTGTCATATCATGGAACCACCATTTCGAGTTTTAGGATTGGGATATCCTAAGTCCGCTGAGTGTTCTGTCGGTTCGGTCTATGTAGGCGAATTTAAGCGTGGGCATTTCCCAGAAAGTTGCCCTCCCTCCTCACACATTACACTCCGGTTTGACCGCCCAGGAAAGGATGATTTGGAATTCCATTGGATGGATGGCGGAATACAGCCTACCCGACCTGAGGAATTAGGCCCAAATGAAATGATGGGTGATGGTGGCAATGGAGTGATCATTGAAGGAACAAAAGGCAAAATGATGTGCTCTACGTATGGTGCTAATCCCCTTTTATTGCCTACCTCAAAAACCAAGGACATCACTGTTAAAGAGTCGCTTTATCGGGTTCCAGGAGGTGATCGAGGACACTACGACAACTGGGTGAATGCTTGTATTGCAGGTTTTGGCTCCACTGAGTTTAAGCAGCTCAGCTCGCCTTTCTCCATTGCAGGACCATTAACGGAGTCCGTATTGATGGGTAACCTTGCCATCCGCAGCTACGACTACCAAGTACCTCGAGCAGGCAATGCAAATCAAATGGATTACCCTGGTCGTGGAATCAAGCTACTTTGGGATGGTCCAAACATGAAAATCACCAATTTTGAGCCAGCGAATCAGTTTGTTACTCGAAATTACAGACCTGGATATACCCTATAAATGGTTTAGTACCAAATCTTCTTACCTAGAAAGATCATCAAAAACAAAAAAGCAAGCCAAATGGCTTGCTTTTTTGTTTCGTTCGAGAGCAGTTGCTTATTGATCCAAAATAATGGCAAATACCAGTGGAGCTACTATGGTAGCATCTGACTCTATGATGTATTTTGGAGTTTTCATTCCTAGCTTTCCCCAAGTGATTTTTTCATTGGGAACCGCACCTGAATACGATCCATAAGAAGTAGTGGAGTCAGAGATCTGACAGAAATAACCCCATAATGGTACATTTGTGCGTTGCAAATCTTGGTGAAGCATCGGCACTACACAGATTGGGAAGTCACCTGCTATACCTCCTCCGATTTGGAAGAAACCAACGGTACTATCTTCAGTAGCGTTAACCGTATACCATTCGGCCAAAAACATCATGTATTCGATGCCAGTACGAACGGTATGCACATTTTTCACATCACCAGAAATCACGTGACCCGCAAACATATTGCCTAGGGTTGAATCCTCCCAACCCGGAACAATGATCGGCAAGTTCTTCTTTGCTGCTTCTAATAACCAGCTATTTTTTGGGTCAATTTGGAACGAAGCATCCAATTTACCTGAAAGCAATATTTTGTAGAAAAATTCATGCGGAAAGAATGCTTCTCCATTTTGATCAGCCTTCACCCATTCCTCAAGAATAACATTTTCAATTCTTCGCATCGCTTCCATTTCTGGAATGCAAGTATCTGTTACACGGTTCATGTGACGCTCCAACAAGCCTTGTTCCTGCTCAGGCGTTAGTTCACGGTAGTTTGGTACACGTTCGTAGTAGTCGTGGGCAACTAGGTTAAACACATCTTCCTCCAAATTTGCTCCAGTACAGGAGATGATTTGAACTTTGTCTTGACGAATCATTTCTGCCAAGGAAATTCCCAATTCGGCAGTGGACATTGCGCCAGCAAGAGTCACCATCATTTTTCCACCTTCATTCAGATGGGTTTTGTATCCTTCGGCAGCATCAATTAGTGCAGCAGCATTGAAGTGACGGTAGTTGTGTTTTAAAAACTCAGTAATTTTCATGTCAATCGATTTTTCTAAAGCTTCGCAAAATTACCCTTTTTTGCGCACAAAAAAACCCGGAAGATATCCGGGTTTCTAAACAGTTTTGGATTTAATTATTTTTTCTTCGCTGTTGAATCTGCTGCAGCAGATTTTGTCTCAGCAGCAGCCGGATTTGCGTTGTATTTTTTGTTCAATCCTTCAGTTACAGATTTGGTCACATCGATGGCATCAGTTGCATACCAGATGGCGCCACCTCTAGTGTGACTCAAGATTATATCGATTCCATTCTCCTCAGCGTAATCCTTCATGAACTCCTGCACTTGGATGTAAACGTCATTCAATAGAGTAGACTCGTCTGTAGAAAGTTCCCGCATCAAGTTATCTCGGTAACTTACGAGGTTTTGTTCCTTCTGCATCAATTCATCTTGCTTGGCACGAATCTGGTTTTGCGTTAGGTTACCTCCAGACTGCTGGAACATGGCCACTTCTTGTTCAAAACCCTTGGCTCTTGCCTGCAAATCCAAATCCAACTTCTTTCCTTTTTCAGTAATCTCCTCAGATCTCTTTTTGAAAAAATCATATTTATTGATAACTGAGTCGGTATGAACGTATGCAATTTTCAAATCGCCAGCCGCTGCACCCTCTTTAGAAGAGGAGTTGGCACCAGTTGCATCTGATTTTTTACCACAAGAATAAACCACTACTGCTACTAGAGCAAGAACAACGAAACGCGTAATAATTTTTTTCACTTGGATAGAATTAGGGTGAATAGGTCGCAAATATAGATAAAGTATTCATTTTGCAAGAATCACAGCAAAATTCAGACGTTAAAATCAGTTAAAGGCCTAAAAAAAGAGATCCTGAGCTAATCGGAAAACTTGGGAATGGGCATCTACAATATCTCGGATTCGCTTCGAATAGCCTCCTCCCATGCAACACATAATTGGAATTCTCTGATTTCTAGCGGTTGAAAGCACCAACCGATCTCGAGCTTGTACACCAGCTAAAGATAAAGAAAGCCTACCCAATTGATCTGTTTCCAATACATCTACTCCACTTTGGTAAAGGATAAAATCAGGCTGCTCCAAATCTAGGATACGTTTTAAGTGCAAGTCAAGTAGAGACATGTAGGTCGAGTCATCTGTACCATCTGCCAATCCAAGGTCCAGGTCAGAGGTTTCCTTTCGGTGAGGATAGTTTTTCTCCCCATGCATGCTAAAAGTAAACACAGAAGGGTTATCCCGAAAAAGTGCTGCCGTTCCATTGCCTTGATGCACATCCAAATCTACGATCAGAACCTTTCGTGCCAATTCTGCTTTAAGCAAGTAATTGGCTGTAATCGCCAAATCATTTAAAATACAAAAGCCCTCTCCACGATTGGCGAATGCATGGTGAGTTCCACCAGCCACATTCATTCCAATTCCAAATTCCTTTGCAAAGCGGGCAGCCTGCACAGAACCACCAGCAATGCAAATTTCCCGTTCAATCAAAGGCATGCTTAGCGGAAAGCCAATTGCACGAATTTCTGATTTGGATAGCTCCAGGTTTTTCAATCGAGTCAAATAGCTATCCTCATGGGTAGTCAGAATCAACCCGTCATCCACTGGCTGAGGTATAAAAAAATTGGATTCGGAAACTGTTCCTTCGAATAGAAGCTGCTCTGGAAGCAAACTGTATTTTTCCATTGGGAACCCATGCCCTACAGGTAATGGATGTGCAAAAATCGGGGAAAGGGCAATTTTCAGCATAAAAAAAGCGCTAGTAGACTACTAACGCGATCTAAGCAATAAAGCTATTATTTCAATCTTCATCTTCAAAGTCCTCATCCTCAGTCATAAATGAATAGAGTGTATCATCCAATGTTAAGGTGTCGTCATTGAATTCCTGTATAAATTTTGCAATAACTTGCTCATCTATTTCATCTACATTCAAGGAAACATCCAGGCCAATCCCGTAATCGTGGTGCGTATCTATGTCAAGAAATTCCTGCACCTTAACAGTTTCCTCTTCTTCCATATCCATGATTAGTTCGGTGATGAACCAACCAATTTCTTCTTCTTCAGGCGTCAATGGCTTCATGTTGCCATTTTCATCCTCTTCGTAATTGATTGCTTTAAAATTGGGAAACTTTTTGGCAGCCTCATGCTCAGCCAATTCGTATACTTCACTTGCATGGTGGAGACGGAGGGTGTAGAGCGCAGTATCGTAAATTACTTCCTTTCCCTCGTAGGTACCAACAAAATAAAAATTGACGTATTCCTCTGAATTTTCTTCGTCAGGAATTATTTTGAAAGACATTCCTGTTTCTTGCAACTCTTTTTTGAGTTGGGTAACAGTTTCTGGGTCAAATCCTGGATTGATAAAGTTCATCTCTGGTAGATTTTGAAATGTTAGTTGGAAGGTTCAGCTTAAACGAATATGGAGGAATTACTCTTGTTAAAGAAAGAATAAACGAAAAATGTTTCCAAATAAAATAGATCAAAATTTTGTGAACATCCTATTAAAGGAGTATGAAGGGTTAAAACTGGAGTATAAACAACAAATAAGTTCCCAGGAAAAGATTGCTAAAACCCTTTCAGCCATGTCAAATACGGCAGGAGGACTGATTTTGATCGGTATTTCAGATCAACGGAAAATCATAGGAATTGATCCAGAAGAAGAGCGCTACATGATTACTGCTGCCAACGAGGCCTATTGTATTCCCAAGGCAACTTTAGAATTGCATGTTATTACCATATCCCCTGAAAATCTAAATGAGGAAGAAAAATATGTTTTGCTCGTGATCGTCCATGCTACGCAAGACGAAGCGGTGTCTGTTAAACTGCCAGATGGGAATTTGAAAATTTACCGAAGGATTGGAGACAAAAGCTTAACTAGTTCAATCTAAACTTACGCCTAAAATGCTGTTGATTAAACTTAGAATCAAGGCAAAAGCAAGGGCCCACCAAAACCCATCCACCGTAAATCCAGGTGTCAACTCAGCTGCCAGTAAGACTACTACTGCATTGATTACCAATAGAAAAAGTCCGAAAGTGAGTAGACTAATTGGGAGAGTTAAAAGAACTAGGATCGGTTTAACCGTAAAATTGATCAGAATGATGATGACCACTAAAATAATTCCAGAAAGAAGGCTACTAATTTGAACCCCGCTCAGGAGAAAGTCAGCTAAAAAAACTGAGATCCCTCCTACCAGTACTTTGGAGAGAAAGGAAGTG
>Ga0114968_10002551_pt1 | contig 13890 bp, 6 predicted proteins | sample M_130807_EF_Meta_FD_87020 | JGI IMG/M metagenome (GOLD analysis project Ga0114968, IMG submission 87020) | Freshwater microbial communities from Lake Montjoie, Canada to study carbon cycling - M_130807_EF_MetaG | ecosystem: Environmental > Aquatic > Freshwater > Lake | place: Lake Montjoie... | reverse complement strand
CAGCACCAGCACCAGCACCAGCACCAGCACCAGCACCAGCACCACCACAAAAAGCACCAGCACCAGCACCAGCACCAGCAGCAGCACCACCACCACCACCAGCAGCACCAGCACCAGCACCAGCACCAGCACCAGCACCAGCACCAGCACCAGCAGCACCAGCAGCACCAGCAGCACCACAACCTATTAATTGTACTATTCAAGAGTATTATAATCAAATAATAGAATTAATAAGAAGTATGAAGGAAAAAAATACAACAACAGAAAAATTGCAAGTTATAGACAACATACTATCAATTAATAGTATTTTTGATAAAAACTGTCCTAATAGTCTTTTAAGTGATAATGATAAACATTTATTAAAAGAACTAACTGATCTAGTACAAAAAGAAATAGCACAAACACAACTACCTATATTAATAGAATCAGACCGTAAAGGTTTTAATATTGTTTGTGTATCATCTCCTCCTATGTCATTAGAAAATTTAGACATAACACAAAAATATCCTACTGCACTAAAATTAAGTAAAAAAGATTTAAAAAATTATTTTGACTATACTGGATATGTTGGAAAATTATTTAATAATAAATATGTTGATTATAAAAAAGTAATTAAGAATTTTGAACTAGCACAATATTATGGCAGTGAATATACATCAAAATTAGAATATTTATGTAAAATAAATAATAAAAAAGAATGGTGGAGACAAACTAATGAAATTCAAAATAAATTTGATAAATTATTAACAGATAATAAATCAGATTGTAAGAAACATTTAGTAAGTAATGATGTTAATAGATATGGATTTTTAATTAGTACAAATGTTGGTACATCATTTGACAAATTAGACCTAACAACATTTAATAACAAAGAATTAAAAAAGATTTTACAGAGTTTAAAAGATGGTATTGATCATTTCATTACACCATTATACGATAATGGTTATGTTCTTGGTGATATAAAATTAGAAAATATGACTTTATATAATGACAATAATGATAAAGTATTCTTTATTAATTATGATAAAATGCATAAATATAAAGAAAAAGATCAAGTTAAAAAGTTTGCAAAAGGAGATAATTATCACTTTATATTAAAACGTTTTTTTGAAATTGAAAAAGAAAAGATTACAAAAACAGAATTAATAGATTTTTTAAATAAAGATGTAATTTATGAAAAAAATGAAAATAATGAACAATATTTAAACCATGTGTTTTATACATTGGAAGAGGGGATAGAATATAATATAAATGATATTTATGATAAATATATAGTTCGGATTGCAAGAAATAGTGATATTTATGCTTTATGTATTTTCATAAATAATATTTATATTAGTTGGATGTCTAATAAAACTCTAATTCATAAAACATACTATAATGTTAGATTAGATATATTCGGATTAAAAATTGAAGCAAACTATAATAGTTTATTAGAGGGACCTCGTATTTTATCATTAAAGTTAGAACAAATTATTGGTAAAATACCAATAGAATAGAGATGAAAAACAATTATTATTTCCAATCAAAATAATTTTTTGAGAATTCTATACCAAAATAGTATTCTCAATTACTATAATTTGTACAGGTTCATTAAGAGACTCTACATAGATAAGACTAACAAAAATACAAATATATTTTTATGCTAAAAATATTATATATATATATATAAATGAATGATATATACAAACAAAAAGCCAAAAAATACGAATATAAATATTTAAAATTAAAAAAAGAATATTTTAGCGAAGGTGGTAATAATTTTTTTATAGAAATTATTAATTTTTACAAAATTTATAATTCTAAATTATTAAATACATTACAGATTTTAGATAATTTAGATAGTTTAATAAATTATAAAACTATATCAATAGAAGAAATAAATAATATAAAAAAAATTTTAAAATATAACAAAATATTATATGATAATATTATAAACCTAGATATACAACAGCTATTAAATGAAAAAAAACAGCTATTAAATGAAAAAAAACATTTAGAAAAACTACAAAAACAAATAGATGATAAAGTACATATACTATTTAATAAACAATTTATCAAAAATTTTAATATTAATGATTGTGATAATTATAAAAAAATGAAAGATATATTACATGAATATATAAATGATGAAAAATATACATTAATTGCTAGCAAAAAATTTATTGAAATAATAAATAAATGGAAAACAATATGTGAAAACTCACAAAAAATACTAAAGCCAGTAGTTTTTCAAGTAGAACAACTACAACAACGAGAACAACTACAACAACGAGAACGAGAACGAGAACAACTACAACAACGAGAACAACGAGAACAACGAGAACAACTAGAACGAGAACTAGAACAACTTGAAAGAGTACGAGAACAACTAGAACGAAAACTAGTCCGACAAATACAACTACTACATCAAGAACTAAAACAAAAACAAGAACGAGAACTAAAACAAAAACAAGAACGAGAACTAAAACAAAAACAAGAACGAGAACTAAAACAAAAACAAGAACGAGAACAACAACTACAACAACAACTACAACAACAACTACAACAACAACTACAACAACAACTACAACAACAACTACAACAACAACGACAACAACAACTAAAACAACAACAACAACAACTACTACGTAATGATTGTAAAGTTTTATTAAATTATATAAATAATACAATAAATAATAGAAATGTTGCTATACAACAATATGAAACACAATATAAAACCCAAGATTTATTAGATTATATAAATAATATAACAAAAAATATAAATAATGCTATAAAATACTATGAAACAAAATGTAAAACCCAAGCGCCACAATTATTAAAAATACAAACACCACAAAAATACAATACTGAAGAAGAGATTGAAAGACTAAATATTGATAAGTGTAATCCAGACGAATATGAAATAATAAAAAATAGATTATTAAAAAATATTAATACAAATTTTTTAAATCCAATTGCTGGATCAAAATATTTAAAAATAATAAATGATTGGGGAATAAAATGTAAACAATTCAATACTTAAGAAGAAATTGAAAACATAAATTTTCAAAGTATTAAACCATACGAATATGAAATAATACTGAAAAAATTAGAAAATAATATAAAAAAAAATATTTTTCGAAATGATGCAATAAAAAAAATAATAGAAATGGAAAAAATTATAGATAAATTATATCATATTCAGCACAATCAGTATCAGCATAATACTTCCAACATCGCTAGAACAGGAACATAATATAGATGATATTTCTGATAGCAAAAAATAGTAATATTTATGTTTTAATTGTATTCTCTCGTAAAAAATATAATCTCTTACTTTATAATTTCATTAAAATATAAAGGAGAAATAAGTGGTTTATCATTAGAATTAGAAAAAGATTATTATTAAGTAGTGATAAAAAACATTGGAATATAATTTTTAAATATTTATATCTAAAATTAGATAAATTGATAAAATGTTGTATAAAATATATTTTAAAATAATATATATATATATATATATTAATTTATGAGTGATATTTATAAAAAAAAAGCCAGAAAATACAAATACAAATACTTAAAATTAAAGAAAGAATATATTGGTGAAGGTGGTATGTATTTTAATCAAGTACAACCTGGACTAGCTTATAATGGTCAACCAGGTTTTCCTGTTCAAGTTTATAATAATCCAGTACAACCTAGACTAGCTTATGGTCAAACAGGTTTACCTGGACCAGGTTTTCATAGTCAAACAGGTTTACCTGGTCAAGTTTATAATAATTCAGTACGACTTACACAATCTAATCTACAACCATTTATACAAGTACTAGCTCAAGGTGGAGCTGGTTGTGTATTTTCTCCTCCTATATTACCAGGCGTAGAAATGACACAACAATATCCTGATCCTAAACATATTATTTATTCACAAAAAGAGCTAGAAGATCTGTATAATAATGATGGCTATATTGGTAAATTAATGTTATATGATAAATATGATTTTGAATTAAAAAAATTTATAATTATCAACAGTTTAACCAATGCTAATAATAGACCAGAATTAAAATATGCAGGAGTTATACAAAATATAAATATCAAATCTAATTGTAAAAATTTAAATCAGAACCCTAATCCTAAACCTAAACCTAAACCTAATCCTAAGACTAATCCTAATAATTTTCGTTGGGGTTATATAATTAGTACAAAAGTTGGTACAATATTATCATATTATAAATTTAATGAAGAAAATATTATAATAATATTAAGAAGTTTAATAGATGGTATTAATACATTCATTAAACCATTATATAGTAAGGGATATGTTCATAATGATTTAAAATCAAATAATATGACTGAAAATAATAATAAAATATATTTTATCGATTTTGATTCAGTAATTAATCCTGAGAATGAAACAATTACTGAAATAAATGTAGCAAACTTTAACGTTCCAATTATATTATATAAATTTATGACAGTAAAGAAAAATTTGAACAATAATAATAGAATAATTAAACAAAACACATTAAAAAATTTATTATTTAATCAAGACTTTCATCCACAGGAAAAACAAACAATATTTGAAAATAATTTTAAAGGTTTTGATTATAATAAACTTTTAAATAATATTATATATAATTTATTTATAAATAGTAATGAAGATATTAATATTGATGACTTTTATAAAACAAAAATAATTCCAATTATAAAAAATAATGATATTTATGCGTTAAGTTTATTAATATATAATATATTTTTTGGTAGTAAAATGTTTAATACAACACTACCTGTAAATACTAAAACAGAAGCACATCAATTAGTATTCCAATTATATGAAAAAGCATTATATAATAATATAAAAGATCCTAATGATTTAATAGAACATTTAAAAGGAATTATAATAAGCTTAAAAAATCCAGCAACAGTAGCACAAAAACCAGCAGCACAAAAACCAGCAGCACCAGTACCAGTACCAGTACCAGTACCAGCACCAGCACCAGCATCAGCATCAGCAGCAGCAGCAGCACCAAAAACACCACAACAAAAAGCACCAGTAGAACAACTGGTTGTTCCAGCACCAGTAGCACAAAAAACAGTACCAGCAGCGCCAATAACATATTTTGACAGTGTAACAGCTATTGAAAATCTAAAAATTGAGAATTGTGACGATTATAAAAAAATAAAAAATATATTAAAAACAAATATTGACACTAGATGGTATCCAGCAACTGCTACAAAAAAATATAATGAAATAGCTTCAGAATGGGAAATTAAATGTGGACAAGCACAATCACAACAACAAGAACAACAACAAACACAACCACAAAGACGACAAAAAAGACAACAAAAAACACTACCACTAATAACAGAGGACGAAGAAGACGTGGAAGAAATAAAAGTACAAAGTCAATCAAGTAAAGTAGTCACATCAGCAGCACAACAACAACAACAACAAGCACAACAACAACAACAACAAGCACAACAACAAGCACAACAACAAGCACAACAACAAGCACAACAACAAGCACAACAACAAGCACAGCAACAAGCACAGCAACAACAAGCACAACAACAAAAAGTTTATATGCAAACATCAAAATGTAAACTTTATGAATTTATGCTACAAAATTTGTCATTAAATCTAAAACCAAAAGGTCATATTAATGTAGATCAATATACTTCTTTATTTAATCAATACGAATGGGAATGTTTAGAAAAAACATCAGCACAACAACAACAAGCACAACAACAACAACAACAAGCACAACAACAAGCACAACAACAAGCACAACAACAAGCACAAAGAGCACAAGAACAAAGAGCAGTACATGCGCTACCACAAAGAGCACAATACCAACAACAACAACAACAATACCAACAACAACAAGCACAACAACAACAAGCACAACAACAAGCACAACAACAACAAGCACAACAACAAGCACAACAACAACAACAATACCAACAACAACAAGCACAACAACAACAAGCACAACAACAAGCACAACAACAACAAGCACAACAACAAGCACAACAACAAGCACAACAACAAGCACAAAGAGCACAAGAACAAAGAGCAGTACCAGCAGTACAACAACTAGACCAATATAAAGATATTAACGAATTTAGTGTATTTACTACAATTGGAAGAAGAAATTACTTTGAAGAATTATTTTACAAAGGAGATACTCAACTTCTAGAAAAAATAAAAATAAAATTAGAAAATACTATATCTAATGGTACAAATTATAATTTAGTTTATTTAGCTAAACTACACTTAAACAATTATAAAATAGCATACAAAAACTTTTATAGAGACGTTTGGAATAATAGAAACGTTGGGAATATTAGCAACGTTGGGAATAATAGAAACGTTGGGACTAATAGAATCTTAATGAGAAGAAGATAATATTATAAAATAAATAATATATATATATATATATATATATATTAATTTATGAGTGATATTTATGAACATAAAGCCAGAAAATACAAATACAAATATAAAATATTAAAACAAGAATATATTAGTGAAGGTGGTACTAGTAAAGTTTTAGAAGGTGGTGCTGATGAATTTGAAGGCGGTTTTGGTTGTGTATCAATTCCTCCTATATCATTAGAAGGTTTAAATTACGTAAAACTATATTCTGACTATAATTACCTAAATTTAGATATATTTAATACTGGATCATATGTTGGGAAATTTATGTCTTGTGCTGATGATGTTTTTATAAAAGAATTTGATAATTTACTATTAATAAAAAAAAAAAATTGGGATCCAACACAATATACACAGCAATTATATTTTGCATGTACAATTAATTATAATAGTCTTATAAATCATTTAAAGAAACAAGAAAAAATAAAATTAGAAAGTTGTATAAATAAAAAATATAAAAACTATAAAAATAATAATCATACAAAAGATATTCAAAATATAAATATTTGTTATTTAATTACTAATAAAGTAGGTACGTCATTTTATATATTATTTAAAGAAACCCCTAATATTATTTATTCCAATATTATTCCTATTTTAACCAGTTTAATGAACGGCATTTATTATTTCATTGATAATTTATATAAAGAACAGTATTATCTAGGTGATATAAATACAAATAATATGACTTATGATGTTGATGTTAAAAAAGTATATTTTATTGATTTTGGCCTTATGCATATAAATACGGATATAAAACATATTAATTCAGTATGCTTAAATACTAATTACTCATTAGTAATTAAAAAATTTTTTGATTGTTTTGAATTTGATCAAATAGAAAAAAACAAAAATATTGTTTACAATAAGAATGATGTAATAAAAGGATTAATAATAAATGATACAAAATTCGATAATGAAAGAATCGAATTTTTTAATAATTTACAATATAATAATTATAAAAATATGTATAATAATTATGTAGAAAACATATTATTTTCAAGTTGGAATGATATAAATACCATGACTGCATACGATATTTATAAAGATTATATATTCCCGATTGTAAAAAATACTGATATTTATGCATTGAGTCTGTTTATTTATCAAATTGTTCAAAATAAATCATTAGTAATAAAATTATTAAATGATGCAATAGAAAATAAAATAAATAGTCCTAGAGATTTAATAAAAAGATTAAATAATATTATTGAACAACTATCATCATCTTCAATAAATGTAAGTGCACAGCCACTAACACCACCAACACCACCACAAACAATAAGGGCACAGCCACCAACACCACCATCAACACCACCATCAACACCACCACAATCAATAATGATACATTTAATACCATTACTAGTAGATGAACAACAACAAACACAACACAAACAAGCACTTTCAAGACAACAACAAACACAACAAGCACTTTCAAGACAACACCAACAAGCACAACAACAAGCACAACAACAAGCACATTCAAGACAACAACAAGCACTTTCAAGACAACACCAACAAGCACAACAACAAAGACCACAACAAGGACAATCACAACTACTACAAAGACCACAACAAGGACAACAAGAACTAATAAAAAAACTACTACAAGGAGATTGTAGAGAAAATGAAATATTACTAGATAATTTGGCATCACAAATATTTAGTATCAATGATTTTCATTTTTATAATTACTTATATGATATATACAAAAAAAAATGTTTACAAAAACAAGTATTACCATCACCACCATATTACTATAAACGATAATATAGAATTATAATAAATAACTAGTGTCCGGATTTATATCTAAAATTAGATAGATATTCAAATATTGATTCTAATAAATTGATAAAATTTTGTATAAAATATATTTTAAAATAATATATATATATATATATATATATATTAATTTATGAGTGATATTTATGAACATAAAGCCAGAAAATACATATACAAATATAAAATATTAAAACAAGAATATATTGGTGGTGCAAAACAAAAACTTGATTGTATAAAATCACCACCTATATCATTAACAGGTTTAAAAATAACAGAAGAATATAAAAGTAAAAATTATGCAAATACTGATTCAATAGAATATAATGGAAGATTATTGACTTATGAAGATTGTAAAAAAGAATTAAATAATTTTAATAATATAAAAGAATTTGATGAACAATTTGAATATATATCAGAAATAAAATACGTAGGTAAAATAGATAATAAAAAAACATTTCTAGGTTTTTTAAAATCTATGTTTGCTTCTGATAATAATAAACTTAAAGAAATTTTTAAAAAATGTGAAATATTAGATAAAAATTCTACAAGTTATGGATATATTATAAGTAAAAATGTAGGCAAGTCATGGGACTCATTACTATATAGCGATATTAATTATAGAAATATCATAGATGTTTTAAACAGTTTACATAATGGTATCAAAAATTTTATTATATTATTATATAATAATGGTTATATTTTTAATAATATAGATAATAGTAATATATCTTGGAATGAAGCCACAAAAAAAGTATATTTTATTAATTATGATAATATAGAAAATCATACAGATAAAACATCAGATACAGTGAAAAATTATGTTAAAAAATTAAATACAATTATTTATACTTTTTTAAATTATTATAATATAAATCCAAATAAAAACAATAGTGAAGAATTAAATAACAAAATAAATGAATTAAAAAATAATGATGATTTATATAACTTGTTACAAATATTAAAAGATTTAGTATCTATATTAACATCGCTACAAAAACAAGCAGCAGCAGAACAAGCAGCAGTAGAACAAGCAGCTGCAGAACAAGCAGCAGTAGAAAAAGCAGCAGCAGAACAAGCAGCAAGACCACCAGCATCAACACCACCAGAAAGACTACCAGCAGCAGAACAAGCAGCAGCAGAACAAGCAGCAGCAGAACAAGCAGCAGCAAGAGCAGCAGAACAAGCAGCAGAACAAGCAGCAGCAGAACAAGCAGCAGCAAGAGCAGCAGAACAAGCAGCACAATCAGCATCAACACCACCAGAAGGACCACCACTAGCACCACCAGCACTACCAGCAAGAACAGAACAACTACCACCAGTAAGAACAGAACAACTACCACCAGCAAGACCACTACCACCAGCACCAGAAGGAACACCACCAGCACCACCAGTAGTAGAATCACCAGTACTACCAGTAGCAGAAAAAGCATCAACACCACCAGCAGGACCACCACCAGCACCACCAGCACTACTATCACCACCACCAGTAAATTCAGCTAAAAAAATAGCAGCACAATCAGCATCAACATCACCAGAAGGACTACCAGCACCACCAGTACTACTATCATCATCATCAGCACCATCAGCATCAACATCACCAGAAGGACTACCAGCACTACCAGTACTACTATCATCATCATCATCATCAGCACCATCAGCAGAAATAAGAGAAGCACAAATAAGAGCAGAAGTAGAAGAAGCAGAAAAACAAGCACAAATAAAAAAAATAGAAGTAATAAATGATATAATAATAAAACTAATAATAAAACTAGTAGATAAATTATATTTTTTAACACCAGAACAACAAAATTTATTAAATAATGAAATTGAAGAATATAAAAAAATAAATAATAAAAATATAATAAAATTTTTAAGTACACAAGATTTTTTTAATAATTTACAAAATATTTATTTAAAATTAGTAGAACAAAAAAAAAAAATTGAAATATTAAATAATTATGCAGATCAAAAAATACTACTTTTTCAAAAAGAGCAATTTCAACAAGAGCAACAGCGACAGCAACAGCAACAGCGACAGCAACAGCAACAGCAACAGCAACAGCGACCAGTGCAATGGCAACAAGAGCAATCGCGAAGGCAACAGCGACAGCGACCAGAGGAATCGCGACAATATCAAGAGCAACTACTAGAGCAATCGCGATCAGTGCAATCGCAACAAGAGCAATGGCAACAGCAACAATATCAAGAGCAATCGCGACCAGTGCAATGGCAACAATATCAAGACCAATTGCGACCAGTGAAATCGCGATCAGTGCAATCGCAACAAGAGCAATGGCAACAGCAACAATATCAATTAGAACAAGAGCAATCGCGACAGCAAGAATCGCGAAGGCAACAGCGACAGCAATGGCAACCGCAAATGCGACTATAAGAGCAACAAAATATCTCAAATGGATATTTTAAGAAATAAAAAACAGGTACATAATATTTCTGATAGCAAAAAAAAGTAATATTTATACTTTAATTGTATTCTCTCATAAAAATACTACAAAAATAGTAAATATAAAGCAAAAAATAAGTGGTTTATTATTAAATAGTGTTGTAATTGGACTAAAACTATTCTCACAAGTTAAAAAAAACATTGAAAATAAAAATAATTTATCAAAAAAATCAGATCAAATTATTATTTATATAAAAATTAAAGATATTGATAAAATAATATAATAAATATATTTTAAATTAATATATATATATATATATATATATTAATTAATGAGTGATATTTATAAAAAAAAAGCCAGAAAATACAAATATAAATACTTAAAATTAAAACAAGAATATATTGGTGGTGCTGGTGGAGTTATAGAAGATGATACTGATGAAGTTTTACAAGGTGGTGCTGGTTGTGTAACAATCATTCCTATATCATTACAAGGTTTAGAAATAACACAACAATACCCTTCTAAAACAATTAATTTAGAACAGTTTAGTAATAATAAATATGTTGGAAAATTTATGTCTTGTGCTGATGATATTTATGGACAAGAATATGAAAATTTAAAATTAATAACAAATAATAAATGGGATAGAAAACATAAATATACACAAAAATTATGTTTTGCAGGTTATGTAAATTATCAAAGTCTTATAACACATTTAGAAACAAATCAAAAATTTAATTTAGTAGCATGTATAAAACATAAATATGATAAATATCAAGGTCTTTCTTTTAATACAATAACAAATAATAACATTTGTTATTTAATTACTACAAAAGTAGGTACATCATTTGAAATATTATTAAATAAAAGACCTAATATTATTAATAATAATATTGTTTTAATTTTAACCAGTTTAAAAAACGGTATTTCTAATTTTATTAATAAATTATATAGGGAAAATTTTGTTCTAGGTGATATAAATATTAAGAATATGACATATGATGAAACACAAAAAAAAGTATATTTTATTGATTATGGTATTATGCATAACTCATCAATATATAATAAAATAAAACATACATATTATTCTTATAATGTAAATTATTCATTAATAATAAGTATGTTTTATTATGCTATTAATGAATTACCTAATATATTAATATCAAAACAAGAATTCATAAAATTAATGAAAATAAAAAATGTATCAATATATTTATTACATAAATATATTCAAGATAAAATCAACTATTTAAGATCATTAATTAGTAATTTTGATGATATATATAATAATTATATTGATACATATTTTAGTACTTTACCAAATTATATTAATTTAGAAACAGAAATAGATAGAATTTATAGAGATTATATATTACCAATTGCAAAAAATACTGATATTTATGCATTGTGCTTATTTATTTATAACATTGTTAATATATATAATAAACAATTCGTAAAACAATTATTAATCGATGTAATAGAAAATAAAATAAATGGTCCTATTGATTTGTCTATAAGATTAGATAAAATTATTAAACAAATACAACAACAACCGCAACCAGCAGCACAACTACTATCACCGCCACCAGCACCACAACTACTATCACCACCACCAGCACCACAACTACTATCACCAATGGTAGATACAACACCACAAAGTCTACCACCAACAATAATAGCACAATCATCAAATCCACAAATATTAGTATATGCATTAGAAACAATACAACCACAAGAAGCAACTCTAATACAACTACAACGAGCTAGAAATGCTGCACTAGCTGCACGAGCAGCACAAGTTGGAGAAACAATATATTATACACCACAAGAATTAGAAGCATTGAATGCAACAAAAGCAAGTATAGCAAGAGCAGCATAAACAGCAAGAAAAGAAATAATACAAAATCAAATACAAAGTCAAAGATTTTTTTTTCATTCTTGTAATATCTTTGAGATAAATTTTATCTTCTGATATAGTTGGATGATCTGAAGGAAACTGTATTAATTCTAATAATTTGACATTTTATGCTGTCTTTTTTTTTATAAAAAAATTATATTAATAAATATTTTTTTTTGTGATATTAATAATATAAATGAGTGATATTTATAAAAAAAAAGCTAATAAATACAGATATAAATATAAAATATTAAAAAAAAAATATATTGGTGAAGGTGGTGATATAAAAATAATAGAAGATTTTTTTAAATCTTCTGGTACTTTTATAAAATCTTCTGGTACTTTTATAAATGATATTATATCAGGAAAGAGTTTTCAAAATAATCAAACAAATACAAATGTCCATGAATTGAATTCACAAAAACAAACTGAAAATGAATTTCTAAAAAAAATAGAAGAAGATAATGATATTGATTTTATAATAAAATCAATAGAATATCATAATAATAAAATTTTAGAATTGGGTAATCTTAAAAATATTTTATGTACAAAGCATAAAGATTTAATAAAAAAAATAAAAATATATAATTTAGTAGATATAGATTCACTATATATTTTCTTAAATGAAAATGAAAAATTATTAAATAAAACAGATAAATCGTTAATTTATTTTATTAAATTAACAAATGAAACAATTACAACACTAAAAGAACAAATACAAAAATTAGAAAATGAAGAAGATATATATTTAAATAATATAAATTCTAAAACAATAAATCTGGAGAAAATTTTAGAACAAAATGAAAACTTTTTAGGTATTATATCTAAAGATAAAAACAAAATATTATTTAAAAATATAATAATTAAAAGAATTCAAGTAATAAAAAATGCAATACAACAAGATATAAATAATCAACTTAATAGATTAAAATATATAAATGAACAAATACTAAAAACCATTGATACAAGAATTCTTGACAATTTTTCAAATGAAATTGATACTTATAAAGAATATGATGAAACAAATGAATTAAAAAATAAAATTAAAAACATAATTGATAATTTGACACCAATTATAGCACTATATAATTATGTAGAAAAACATTTTGATAATGCAAATATAAATAAGCTTATTGAATGGAAACGAATAATTGATAATAAAATTAATGAAAATATAATAAATCAATCAATAATAATATCAAACATAAGAATTTTACAAAATAAAATAAATTCAAAAATTAATATATTGAATAATATTGTTACCTCTAATGCATTTCTTGTATAATTTAATTTTTTAGTTATTAATGAATATTAAATTCAATAAGTTTTTCTTTAGGAACAAATTGTAATGCTAAACTATAGTTTTGTACAGCTATTTCAATAATTTGTTT
>Ga0114968_10002545_pt1 | contig 13900 bp, 14 predicted proteins | sample M_130807_EF_Meta_FD_87020 | JGI IMG/M metagenome (GOLD analysis project Ga0114968, IMG submission 87020) | Freshwater microbial communities from Lake Montjoie, Canada to study carbon cycling - M_130807_EF_MetaG | ecosystem: Environmental > Aquatic > Freshwater > Lake | place: Lake Montjoie... | reverse complement strand
TGACGCCTTAGCGTGCCGCATGACCCGTGCGGTACGTAGCGTCAACGCGCGGTTTTTTTTTGTTTTCTGCTGGTACTCAAGTCCAAACGCAGAAACTGACGTCAAAGGGGCAGACGTGGCGCAAGATACGCCGGACAGTCGTTTTTGGCTGAATCCTGCGCGCCAAGTACGCGACGTGGACGGCCGCGGGGCGCGCACCGCGCTGGAAGCGCCAGACACCGAACAATCCTTTCACTTTTCGTGTCCAAAAACCGTCAGCGGCGGCGTCTCACACGCGACGGCGAATCAGGCCCTTTGACCAGCCGCATTCTTCGGCCAGCGGAATGTACGATCTGGTCATTATCTCTTTGAAATCCTCTACCGGACGCTTGAGGTGGTCGAGGATTGCTACCGCTTCTTCCGCGCGGTGCCAGCCCCCCATGACGTAGCCCCCCGCGCAGATCATCTGCGCTAGGATTTCGCGCTTCTCGCGGTATTCGGGCTTCGCGGCAACCCACGCGGCGAACGTCGTGGTCATGGAGCAATCTTTCGACTTTGTTGCGTGCGAACACGATACTCGACGCCGCGTGAAAAGTGAACGCCTTTTGAGCATTACGCTCGCGGATTGTTGACAACCGCGCGATGACGCCTTAGCGTGCCGCCTGACCCGTGCGGCACGTGGCGTCCGTGCGCGGTTTTTTTTGTTGCTGGGCGGGTGCTTGCGTCCCGCAGCGCAAATCGACGTCAAAGGGGCACACGTGGCACAAGACACGCCGGACATTCGCTTTTGGCTGAATCCCGCGAGCGAGTGTACAACTACACCCGCAGAAAACTTCTTCGTGGAGCGCGTTCCGTTTTGGGCGCGCTTGCGAAATGCCCAGCGTGAAGATGTGCGGCAATTCACACGCCGTCGCGGGCTACTCGTCGCGCACCCTTGCTCGGGTGGAAAGACGCTGACGGGCATCGCGGCCGCACACGTGAGCGGCTTTCCGGTCCTGATCTGCGCGCCTGCAATCGCGCGCGGCGTCTGGACGAGCGAACTGAAGAAGTGGGCACCCGGCGTACGCCTCATGCACTTGCGGGGGCGCGACGCGCAGGCACTCACCGGACAAGAGGCTGATTTCTACTTCGTCAACTACGAGGTTCTGGCGTTTTGGGGACCAAAACTCACGGGTGTCGATTGGAAAACCGTGATTCTGGACGAAGCCCACGAAATCCGCGGGCGGCGATCCAAGCGCGTGATTGACGGCTACCGCCGCGCGGTCGCGTTGTCCTGTCCGCACGTGATTGGCTTGACCGCTACGCCCATCTGGAACCGCCTCGACGGCTTGTGGACCTTACTCGACTTCATTCATCCGGGCTGGTTCGGTACGTACGGCGCGTTCGTCAAACGCTACATGAACGCGGAGATTTCGTGGCAGCACGGCGGTCTAGTTTTGGGCAAGGCCACCAACACGGCGGAGTTGCAAGGGCGTTTGGGCTACACGATTCGGCGGCTATCGGTCGAAGAACTGCTCCCTGAGTTGCCCGACATGGAGCGGTTGCCCGTCTTTGTCGAGAACGAAGGCGCAGCCGCACGGCTCCAGCAAGCCGTCAGCAACATGGCCGCGAAGTCAGCGCACGGGGACTTGACCACGGAACAAGTGCGTCAGGTGCTCGGGACCGCGCTTCAGCGTGAAACCAAACTCAAGTTGCCCGCGTTGCGGGAGTTTATCGAAGCGCGGCCGGGGAAGAAGATTCTGGTCGCCGCGCAGTACAAAGCCTCAGTGGTGTCGATTGCCCAGAGTCTAGCGGGTTACGTCGATGAAATCCACAGTTTTACGGGCGATCAGACGCTTGAACAGCGTATGGCGATCTTCGCGCGAATCGCGTCTTTGCCCGCGGACAAGACCGCTGCGGTTGTTTGTACGATGGCCTCCGCGCGCCAATCCATCGACGCTTCGTGCATGGATGGCGTCGCGATTCTGGAGTTGCCGTGGACGGTTGAAGAACTCATCCAATTCGAGGGGCGCGTGCGCCGCGTGACGCGCACCGCCGATGTTGAGGCGGGCTACTTCGTCGTCGACGCCAGCATCGACCGGCACCTGCTGGAGATGCTCGCGTCCAAGTTCGACGAGCGTTCGGCGGCGCTCGGTGAAGCCCCCGACGATTTCGATTTTTCTGCGTTGCTTTCCACAGCCCTCACGGGTAGAACGTCCACGAGAGCCGAATTGCTCGCGCAGTTTGGCCTATAACCGTTTCTACCCGTGTGGCGCGGGAAGCAGCGGTTCAACACGTAAAGGAGACTAGGCTATGGCCCACCCCGGTTTTGGCTTTCAACGTCGTTCGTTTCACACGTTGAAGGCGTTGTCGTGTCCACGTAAGGCGTATCTCGCGCAGATGCTGGAGATTCGCCGCCGCTCTGCGACAGGGCAGGACTCCGGTCCACTCGCCGCGGGCAAGGTGTTCCATACACTTATGGAAGTCCACTACACGCCCGACCGTTACAAGGGGACGCCGTTGCCCGGCACGGACGGCAACCCGTGTTTGACCACGGCGGATGAAGTGCGCGATTGGTACTTGTCGCGCAACTTCGACGCAGAGGCTGTCTGCGAGGCGATGGACGCTTACGGGCGTTACATCATTGATCGGGGTCGTGATCCCGAGATTGCCGACCGTATTGTTTTCCGGCCCGAGCCGAACGTCGAAGGGGACTTGCGCGACTTGTTCCCCCCGTTCACGCGCAAACTCATGTCGCAGCCGATTCCTTACGCGGCGCAGTTCGATGCCGTTATCCGCAATCCGCCCAACGGCCCAAAGGGCGTGATTTCAGTCGAGCACAAGTTGCTGGGCGGGTTTTATCCAAACACGCTCAAAAGTTACCTCGCCAGCGGGCAGTTGATTGGTCAATGCGCGGTTTGGAACAGCCGCGCGGACTTGGTGCAGAAGTTCGGGCCGATGGAGCAGGTCATGTTGAACCTCGCGTTCAAGCGGCCAAGCAAGACGAACCCGATTACTACGCATCGAACCGTGTTGTTCATTCCGCGCGATTGGCAAATCAACTACGTCAAAGCCGTGCGGGCCGAGACGGTACGACTTGAGCAAATGTTGCTCGACGACGCGCACGACCAGCGTCAGCCGACCCCGTTGGGCGCGGCCCTGTGGCCGCAGACAGGTTTGGTCCACGGCGAGTGCGTGCAAATGACGTACAACTGCGAGTTTTTGGAAGCCTGTCAGGACAACTCGATTGAACCCGAGTTGTACCAAATCACCGAGGCAGGCAAGGCACGGGCAGCACGCGAGAAAGCCGTGCAGGTTTCTCGCAATTTGGAGGTCTACGAACCATGAAAACGTCAAAGTTGTTCTGGGATGGTGAGTTACCCGCGCAAGGGTTTGCGCGGTTGATGGTGTTCGGGCAAACCGGCGCAGGTAAGAGCACGTTCGGTGCGTCCATGCCCGGACCCCGCTTCATCATCGCGGCTGATCCAAACGCCTCGGTGCCGTTGCACCGTACTTTGGGCGACTTGCCCCGCGTGTTCACGCCAGAGGGTGAAACCTCGCGGCGTCCCGCGGGCATGATCACGGTCGAGACGTTCTCGGACGTCATGGACGCGGTGTCGATGCTCGCGGTCGAAGGAAAAAAGCGCGGCATCCAGTCGATTATCGTTGACTCGCTGACCTCGGTTAGTGAACTCTGCATCTACGAGACGCTCGGTAAGCGTCGCGGCGACAAGAACGATTCCAAGTTGTCCATGCAGGACTACGGTACGTTGTTCGTCAAACTTGACGGCCTGCGCCACCACCTGCACCAACTGCCCATGCACATTCTGTGGCTCGCAGGCGTGAAGCGCGTGCGGACCACCGACGACCCCAACGCGATTCGACCCGAAGGGCCGGACCTTGTTGGACAATCCGCTGACCGCTTCCCCGCCAACTGCCAAGCATCGTTGTATATCGAGCGCGCGTACGTCAACGGCAAGTCCGCCGTACGACTTCGCACGGGTTCGGACCACGAGGTAATCGCAAAGGACAACACGGGGACGCTGGCTCAATACGAGGTTCCTGACGCTTACGTACTGCTCTCCAAGATGGGCTTCCTGCCGCCTCTTTCCGAGTCGGAACGCGCACGCGCGGTGTCCGCTCAGGAGTCCATCAAAACACCAAAAGTGGCTGGCCTGACACTCTAAACCGCGCCAGCCGAGACACCGCAGGAGTAGGTTCACATGGCATTTGTTGCAAACATTGGCACCCCCGACACGGCGCAGGCTCCCAACGCTTACGCGCCGCCCCCTGTGTCGGGCTTCTACAAGGTTCGCTTCGGCGAGGCGAAGATGACGCCCGTCAAGAGCGCGCCCGAGGTCACGATGCTGCGTATTCCCGTCCGCGCGATTGCGACGGTGGACGGCGCGAAGGCGGCCGGCTTTGCCGAGGCGCTCATCTTCAACATCCCCGCCGAGCACGCTGCGACCTACGGCGAGAAGTACAACCTTGCCGCCCAGCAGGGTCGCTTCCGCAACTTGCTGGAGAAGGCGATTGCGCCCGAGCAGAGCGACGCGCTCAAGTCCCGCACCAACGTCACGGTCGACCCCGCACAGTGGAAGGACATTGAGGCGTACGCCCGCATCGACCTCAAGGAAGACGAGTATCAGGGCCAGAAGCGGATGCGCGGTCAGGTGACGTACTTTATGACCGAGGACGAGGCCAAGCAGAAGGTCGGCCTCAAGGTCGAGGCCGAGGAAGTGCTGACGCCCGAGGATGAGCCGCTCGCGGCCGAGTCGGAGCAGTTGGACCTGATTCCTGCCAAGAAGCCCGCCGCGAAGTAAGTCACTAAACGGCTCCAAAACCAGAGACGGCGCGCGGTTTACACTTCGCGCCGTTTTTATTTTGGCCACACGAGCACCAGCAATCCTGCTGAACGGAGGTACACTTGACTGATCCACGCGACTTGGGCGCGCGTTGCGACAACTGCGTGTTGTGCAACTCACGGAACATGATTCCGGCGCCGGTTACGAGCGACTTCGTGATTGTGACAGACGCGCCGACCCAGCACGACATGGCGCGTAACGACTTCGTGTCTGGTCCGGCTGGCCGCCTGCTTGACGCAGCGTTGCAGCGGACGGGACTTTCACGCGCAGAGATTCACGTGACGCCTGTTGTCCTGTGCGCGGCAAGCGACGGCGACTTGGACACCGCCATCAAAGAGACTAAAGCCGAGAACAAACTTCGGCTGAAAATCTACAAAGAGGCGCTTCGCACGGCGGAAAAAACAAACAAAGGCGCGCTGAACGCGACCAAGAAAACGGCGCGGTTGGCCGCGAAGCACGTCAAAGACGTCGCCGCCGCGCAGAAAAAGAACGCCGCAGACGTTGCGCGTTATAATAAAGAACTCGACGCCTACAACAAGCGGCACGCGCGCGAGCGGGCTCGCGTTGAAAAAGTGGGTGGAACATACGTTCCAAGTGGCGAAGCACCCCCGACACCCCCGCCGCCTTTTGTTCCCCCTGTGGGACCAACGGCACAAGCACCGGTCGTTACGGCGACACCTGTCCCGCTGCCCTCGCCGCCTGACTTGTTGGAAAGCCCGCTGAAGTGCTGCGCGCCGCGCCTTGAGCGCGAGTTGGCGTCAGCAAAAACGGTTTTGATGCTCGGCAAGAACGCGATGGAAGCGGTCATGGACCGCGAGGTTGCGATTCTCGATGAGCAAGGTTTTCCGGCCAAGTTGCCCGGCGGGCGGAATGGCGTTGGCGTCCTGCATCCCGGCGCGCTTCTCGGCGGTATGGAGCAGTACAAGGGCGCGTTCATGTTGTGGGTTGAGCGCGCCGTACGCATGTGGCGTGGCGGACTTACCCTGCAACCGGACCCCTCGCCATACTACACCGCGAAACGCGTGAATCTTGTGCTGAAAGAGATTCTGCGTTTGGCCGATGAACGCCGGACGGTTGGTCTGACCCCGTTGGATGTTGCAATCGACGTTGAGACTGACGGCTTGGATACGTCTGCGTGTAACTTACGTTGCGTAGGCTTGGCGTTTGGAGACGTGACCGCTGTTGTCGCAGTTCGTACGATTGCAGGTGATGATGTCACTGATCCGGTCGTTTTTGCGACTCTGCAAAGGGTACTGCAACACCCGCACGTTCGCAAGATTTTTCACAACGGCATGTACGATATTCCCGTGATTGAGCGGACTGTCGGCCCGATTGCCGAGCCGATGCAAGATACGCTGCTGCTTCACCACAGCATCGAGTCCGAAGTGCCGCACAGTTTGTCGTTTGTGTCGAGTTTGCTGCTTGACGCGCCCTCGTGGAAGTCGTTGGGCGACGGCACGCACGGCCTGTCCGTGCAGGACGACCGGCAGTTGTGGCTCTACAACAGCGTAGACGTGAGCCGTACAATCAAACTCGTCAAGCCGCTTGAGAAGATGATTGAGCAAGACGCCTTGCAAGCCGTGGCCGATACGGCGGGCAACCTTTTGCCAATTCTGGCGCGCATGGGCGGGCGTGGGTTGCTCGTCGACGAAGAGAAGCGGCAAGAAATCAAAGCGCGGTTGGAGCGTGAGCACGACCGTTGCGTGACCGAAATGCGCGCTATTTTGGCTGAAGCCGATCCGCTGCTCGCGGCTGATTACCAATTCACGAAGCCTTCGCACCGCGATTGTGCGTGGGAAGCGTTGGGTATCGGTAAGCACTTGGACAAGACCGAGAAAGCGGGTACGTACAAGTCGACGGCTGACGATTTGATGCGGGCACTCCCGCATCTGGACGACCGCGCACGCGCATTCATCGGCGTCAAGTTTGGGCCGGGTAACGCGGGCTCTGGCTACCTCGGCGCGCAAAGTACCGCTAAAGCGGTGTCGACGTTTTGCGAAGTAGCCGCCAGCCCTGACGGCCGCCTGCGGTCATCGTGGAAGATTCACGGCACGCCGACCGGACGGCTCTCGTCGTCCGGGCCGAACCTGCAAAACATTCCCGAGTGGTTGCGCGCGATGTACCGGCCAAGCCCCGGCAACGTGTTCGTGGCCGCAGACTACAGCGCACTTGAACTCTGGATTGTGGCGATCTACTCGCAGGCGGCGAATCTACTCACCGCGCTCCAAGCGGCTGACGTGCATCGGGTGAACACCGAAGCCCTGTTCAATCTCAAATTTGCCGACAAGTTGGGTGAAGCCGCGTCGACGGGTTGCGCCAAGCACGGCACGATTCCGCCGAGTTGCTTCGACCTGATTGACGCGGGCAAGAAGTTCAAGTGCGATTGGGATGCCGCGGCGGTTGGTTGCGCTGATTGTGTGGTTGCGGCGCAGACCGCGTTCGATCTTACGGTCGACAAACTCGCCAAACTGCGTGTGCAATCCAAGCGGTTCGTCTACGCCGGAAACTACGGCGGGTCTGAAAACACAATCTGGATGAAGTTGCTGGTCGAGTTCCCGAGCCTGCGGCTTGAGGACGTGATGTTCTTGAGCCAACAATGGAAGAAGGTCAACCCGCAGATTTCGCAGACGGCCCACGCAAATGAGCAGTTGTACTATCGACGTCGGTTGCAACATGGCGTAGGCTGGCTTGAAAGTCCGATTCTTGGTCGTCGCCGTTATTGGACCGGCAAGGAGTTTGGCCCGACTGACGCGGCCAACTACCCGATTCAGAGCGCGGCGGCTGATATTGTCAACGGCGCGCTGATTGCGCTCAATGCTGACGCGATTGCACTTGGGGGGTTGCTCGTCGCGCAGGTTCACGATTCGCTTGTGTACGAAGTACCCGAGCACAACGCAGAGAAGTTGAAGGCGCTGCTGGAGCAGCGTATGCCCGGCGAATACCGGTTCATTGGTAGGCCCGGTATTTGGTCGTTCCCTGTAGAAGCCAAGATTGGCAAAAATTGGAGTGAGGTGTAAAATGACCGCGAATGAAGCAAAAATCATCGAGTTTATGTCGAGCACGGGGCCGCTGACCCACGGCGAGTCCGCCGCCCTGATTGAACTTTTCCGCGACAAAGCCTATCGACTCGACCAGCACACAAAGGTTGAAATCGGGCAGGCGCTGCGGCAGCCCTATCAGGAGCGTGTCGCGTCGTTGCGTGACTTGTCGCAATCCCTTGAAAACGAGTTGGACGAGTTTGCCGACGTGCTGCCGACCCTGACCACCGCGCAGAAGGTAAAGTACGCGTCTCTGGTGGCCACGATTCACCGCATCACAAACTACATCGACGAGCGTATGTGAAATGAGCAATCCCCTTGTAGAGATTGTGGCCACGTACATCCGTCAATTCATGGCGGATTTGGACACCGAGATCACGCAATCGCCGTACGAGGTTCAACTTCGAGGCCACATGATTGCGCTCGAACTCGACGTCACGTTTGGGGCGGCTCTTTGGAACGGGACTTCCCTGACCAACATTGTCGCGTACAACAACGCGTTTCTGCTGACGCGCCCGCCAGCTAAACTCAAAAAGTTTTATTTGTACGCCGTGCTTCGTGGGCGTGTGCCCGGTTCAGACTTCAAGGGCTTGCGGTTCATCTACGTTCTGCCACCCGACGACGTGTTCGAGTGCGATGTTCACGACGCCGACTCGCAAGATGAGTTGCTTCTGCTTGACGCAGATGTAAAAAACTACGCTCGTAACGCGTAGTACACCACAAAAAAAGTGGCGCGTTGGTGTTGTACCATGCTACAACGCCCGCGTTGTTCAACAAACCGTGGAGAAATCTACGTGCATAAGTTCCTCAAGGTTCTTTTCATTCTTGGTGCGGGGCTAATCAAACCACCCACAGCGGAGGGCAAAACTAAACCGAAGCCCGCCCAGACCTGCGATTTCGACGCCAATCGTGCGGCTTTCACGCGCGGCGTCCACAACGCGTTTGACAAGTTGCCCCTGCCCGCCTACGTCCGGTTCGCCTTCATGGCCAACGCCGAGCACGAATCGGGAATGCGCGTCACCAGCGTGAGCGCCGCGCATCTGCCCGACCACAAGTCCGGCGGGAGCCACACGGCCTACCAGATGCTCAAGCCGAACCTCACACGCACGCTACTCAAACTCAACCTGCGCTGGGGTGACGTGATTCCTGCGCGTGCTCCGCAGGTGGCCGCCCAGATTGAACGCTACGCCGAGGTCCAGACCACGACGGCTCTCGCGCTGGCGGATTCGATGGGCCTGCGCTGGCCGCAGACCAAGACGCCCGAGACGGTGGTGCTCAACTACTTCTCGCGCTGGGCCGCTGGTGCGTGGCCGTGGAAGCGCGTGAAGGCCCAAGCACAGGTCGCAGCCGCGCTCAAGGACGGGATTCCCGCCGCGAACGACGAACTCTGGGCGTTGGCTAAACGGTTGGAGAAACAAGGCCGCTTGATTGCGTCAAGTGCGCTGTTCAAGTTGTTGCTATACCGTCAGTTGCAAGCCGGTTGCATGCTCTCCGGCTGAAAATAGTCGCTATTGTTGGCGGTTTCGTGTAGTATGGCCGCCAACAAACTCGACTTCTACGGGGTGCCGCATGGCCCTGATTTCAGTTGACCGCAAACCGACAATTCTCGGTACCAAAACTGCGCAAGTCACACGGTTCCAAAACGGGCCGGGAACGGCGCCTTACTCGTGGCTTGTGCTCCGTTCCGACGACTTTACGTCGCAGGGTGGTGGCGCTACGACGGGTATTTTGCGCTTTCACACCATTGTTGTGAGCAACAATGGTCCTGTGGTGGTGCGCATGGTGACGAATACGAGTGAGGCGGCGACCGCAACTACTGCGGACCACCCCTTTAGCACCGGAATTGCGGTCAACGTCGGTGAGACTTTGACGTTGGATGTTTCTACGCTGGGTGGCGCACAGGGTATCCGGCGCATCTTGCTGGTGAACGACGTTTACGTAACTGCGCCGGACGGTGAACCGCCGTACGCTGAATATACAGTTTCGTACGTCGATTTCCAAGTCGGCTTCTACACGCAACATCAGTCAGCGTGAGGTAACAATGTCAACGATTCGCGCTGCAAATCTGATCAGGTGTTACTTCAGCGGTTCTTGCGCGGCTGCGACCAGCGTGACTGTGGTGGGGCTAACAGGCGATCCAAACCCTATCGTCACGGCCTTTGTGCCCAACATCTACGGAACGTGGGGCCTCGCCGTGCCGATTCAGTGGGAGATCAAGAACGACTCGTCCGTGCCGCTGAACATCGCGTTCAGCGGCTTGTCGTCGTTCTCGCTCACACCCCCGAGCGGCACCACGCTGGCGAACTACATCACGCTCAACGCGCTGGAGTCGTTTACCATGCAAAAGCGGCATTATGATCAGGAATACACCCCGAGCACTCCCGCGCTTGACGGTAGTTGGATTGATTTGACTCGTATGTTCGTTCAAGGCACGACGGGCACCGGCGCGTTCAGCGGGACCGTTGACCTCTGGATTCCGGTCCTCGGCGCGTAACGGAGACGATTCATGCCGTTTACAACAGGTGGTGGTGGTGGTGGCGGCGGACCCGGACCTCCGGGGCCACAGGGACCGCAAGGCGTGCAGGGCGCTCAAGGCTCCGCGGGCGCGCAGGGCACACAAGGCGCACAAGGCACTCAAGGTGTTCAGGGCGCTCAGGGCACTCAAGGTGTTCAGGGCGCGACGGGTTCCCAAGGAACGCAGGGTTCGCAAGGCGCTCAGGGTAACGACGGCGCACAGGGACCGCAGGGCGACACAGGTGCTCAGGGTCCGCAGGGCGACACAGGTGCTCAGGGTCCGCAGGGTAATGACGGGGCACAGGGTCCGCAGGGTAATGACGGGGCACAGGGTGCTCAAGGTCCGCAAGGTGATCCGGGTGCTCAAGGTCCGCAGGGAAACGACGGCGCGCAAGGCCCACAAGGTAATGATGGCGCGCAGGGTCCACAGGGCGACACAGGTGCTCAGGGACCGCAAGGAAATGATGGTCCGCAAGGTCAGCAGGGCAACGACGGCGCACAGGGTTCTCAGGGGCCGCAGGGTGCTCAGGGCGCGACGGGTTCCCAAGGAACGCAGGGTAACAACGGCGCTCAAGGCGCGCAGGGCGCTCAAGGTCCGCAGGGCTTGGCTGGACCTCAAGGTACACAAGGTGACACCGGCACGCAGGGGCCGCAGGGCGCGCAAGGCACGCAGGGCGTTCAAGGTTCACAGGGGCCGCAAGGCACGCAGGGCGTTCAAGGCACGCAGGGCGTTCAAGGCGCGCAGGGTCCGCAGGGCGTGCTCAACGTCCCCGACACCGAGCAGACCATCACGCAGGTTGCGCATGGATTCTCAGCAGGAAACGCCGTCCGGTACAACGGAACCTCGTGGGTCAAGTCAGACGCTTCAGCGGATACAACTGCTGATGTTTATGGCGTGGTCCAAAGCGTACCCTCTGCTGATTCGTTTGTTCTGATCACGAACGGCTTGCTCACGCTCGGGTCCGCGACCTTCACCGCTGGCACGACGTACTTCTTGTCGGAAACCGCAGGCGTTCTGACGACGACGGCTCCGACGACAACGGGCGCAATCAATAAGCCCGTTCTGCTCGCCATCACGACCACCACGGGCCTCGTAGTCGCGCAACAGCGCGGCGTCGAGGTCACGAATCAGACCAGCCAAATCGCGCATACGTATTGGGTTGACAAGACCGGCTCAGACGTGACGGGCGACGGCAGCCTGCTCGCGCCCTACGCGACTGTTCAAGCGGCGCACAACGCGGCGTTGGCTGACTACCCTATTTCCGGCTCAGGTACGGTGTCGGTCCAAATCAACGTCGCACCCGGCCTTTACTCGGGCAACACGACAATCACGCGGCAGCGGACGATCATCAACGGCACGGCGGGCCTTCCGAGCACGACGGGCGTGAGTTTGCAGGGCGCGTTCGTTGTGGACACGTCCACGGCAATCAGCAAGTTCATTGACCCGTACACGGTGCAGGGTATCCGCTTCGGGCAAACCGGCTCGGCCAGCGCGCCCGCGTTCCAAGTGATTGGGTCCGGCCCCGCGTTGGTGCTCGCCAACTTCTGCTACTTTGAGGCGTCGAGTTCTAACTCGGCCTGTAACGCGATTCACGTCAATACCACGGCTGCGAGCAAGGTGCGTGTTGAAGTCCGCAACAGCATTGTCTCCAGCACGAACGCCGCCGACGCAGTATATATGCAGGCGGGCGGCGAGTTCTGGACGAACAACTGCACGGTTCAGACGACGGCGGCTGGCGGGGGCTACGCGCTGCGACTTGCGGGCAACTGCACGGCGCTCAACGGCCTGACAAGTTTCGACAGTTCGGCGCGCGTCGGCACCATCAAGATTGAAACGACCGCTGGCTCTAGCGCGCTCGCGCCAAACTTGCCCATCATCATGTCCAACTGCGGCATTGTCGCTGGCAGCAGCGGTGCCGTGGACAGCGGGACCGCTACGGCAGGCTCTACGACGACCCTGACGGACAGCAGCAAGACGTGGACGACTAACCAATACGCGGGCTACACGGTGGCAATCACCAGTGGCACGGGCGCAGGGCAATACCGCACGATTGCCTCCAACACGTCTACGGCCTTGACCATTCAAGGCACATGGACGGCCCCCGCAGCGGGTAGCGTCTACTCGATACGCACCGCGACGGGTGGCAGCGGCGTTATTGTGAGCACGACCAACACGGCGGTCCTCACGTCGTACATAACGTGGACCATCAATGGTCCTTCTACGACAGGTGTCCGCGCCGTTCAAGCCCAAGCGGTTGAAAACGGCTCGCTGACGGGCGCAACGAACACCCCGAGCACCTTGACCGACAGCGCAAAGACGTGGACGACCAACCAATACGCGGGTTACGTCGTTGTGACGACGACAGGTACAGCAATCGGACAGGCCCGCACGATTGTTTCCAACACTTCGACAACGCTCACGCTTTCGTCCAACTGGACAAGCATCCCCGGTGCGGGCACGGGCTACATCATCATCCCGTACGTCTACTGGACGCAGGCCCAGAACGTCTACTTCCCCGACTCAAACGCCGTTACGGGCAACACCTCGTACACCAACGGCATCACGTTCGGCACTCTTGCTACAACGCCCGCAAGCGCGAACTAACCAACAGGAACAAAACCATGCGCCAACTGCTCGCAAAGTGCCCTTTGGCAACGTCGAACGTCGCTTTGAATCTGCGTAACCGCCAGCAGGCACGCGAAAAAGCGAATTATGGCCCGGCCAATCCGGGGTTGCCCAACACGAACTACTGGCGCGCATTGGCGAACTTGTGGGGCACAAGCGTCAACGAAGCCAAGACCATGCGGTGCGGCAACTGTGCGGCGTTCAACGTCTCGCCGGGGATGCTCAAGTGCATCGCGGAGGGCTTGGGGCCGGAAGGCGATCCAGAGGCCACCATCAATGCAGGGCACTTGGGCTACTGCCAGATGTTCCACTTCAAGTGCGCGAGCGAGCGAACCTGCTCAGCATGGGTGTACGGCGGGCCGATTGAATGAAAAGCCTCAACGAGTTTGTCCATGAAGCCGTCGCGGAACTTCACCAGAAGTCGCTGAACACCATTCAGGTCGAAACCGCGTTCAAGTGGGGCGGCCGGGCGCTCGCGGCACGCGCTCTGGGGCGGCCTGAGCAGGAAGTGACTGAGTACGCGCACGAGGCCATCGAGCACGCCGCCCTGTCCGGTGACGACAACGTGCTGAAAACGCTCCGCAACGCGTTCCGGCAGTACCAGATTACAGTCTGAGCGGCCTACTTCCAGAGTTTGAGAAGTACCTGCAAGGCCACGGAGACGACAACCAAGCCACCGGACACCATCCACATGAACTTCTGCACGCGCTGCACGTCGTGACCGGACGTTTGCTGCGACTCGCGGTAAGAGTTGGCGAGTTTGTCGACGTCGGCCTTGATTGCCGTGATTTGGGCGGGCAGCGCGGCGGCTTGTACCTGTGACGCGTTCATCGCCGACTCAAACCGCCGAATGTCCGCGCGCAGGCCCACAAGCTCGTTGCTCAACTGCGTCATGGTCT
>Ga0114968_10002539_pt1 | contig 13913 bp, 10 predicted proteins | sample M_130807_EF_Meta_FD_87020 | JGI IMG/M metagenome (GOLD analysis project Ga0114968, IMG submission 87020) | Freshwater microbial communities from Lake Montjoie, Canada to study carbon cycling - M_130807_EF_MetaG | ecosystem: Environmental > Aquatic > Freshwater > Lake | place: Lake Montjoie... | reverse complement strand
CCCCGGTTCCCCCGCTCGCCCCCTCCCGCCCTTCGGGGAGGCAAAGGCCTTACCATTTTCAATAACAAAATTCATTTATTGAAAATTAACATTTTTATTCCAGGCTCCCGGTGGATAATGCTAGTAAACTTGGGTTCTCGCTAATCCAGGCTCCCGGTGGATCAAGCTTCATTGTTGAATAATTTTATAAGTCCGTTATTAAAAATTTCTGATTCATCACTTTCAAGTCCGTATTCATTTCCAAGTTTAACTCCATCTTCATTTCCAACTTCAAACCCGTCTTCATTTCCAAGTTCAAACCCGTCTTCATTTCCAAGTTCAAACCCGTCTTCATTTTCAAGTTCAAGCCCCTCTTCATTTCCAATTTCATTATTATTATTTTTAAAAAATGATAAAAAAATGTTTGCTTTTTCTGAAAATTTATTATACGGAATTTTGTATTTTTCACACCAATGTATGCATTTTTGCAAATTAATTTTTCTTAAAGTTTCTATTTTATCCTCTTTATTTTTATTTTTTAAAATATGAACTATCAAGTCCAATGACTCCAATTGTTGCTGTCCAACAATAATATTTGCCTCCTCTATCTTATTTAAAAAATAATATGGTATTGGTTCTTTTGTCAACCAACAAATATTTTCTTCCTCACTATCAAAACTTTCTAAAAAGGAAGACAATTTTTCAAGATATATTTTAACCTTTTCGTTGTTATATATGAAGTTTTTGCATATTATGTATTTTTCACAAGTTGTTACATTGGAAGTGTTGGGTTTTATTAAATAAATCTTGTCATATAAACTGCTCAATAAATATATAATATCTATCATTGGTTTATAAAATAAATTATCTATTTTAATAATACTGCAACCTCCATCTTTTTGTTTTTTTAAGATATTTATTATGAATTTTATATATTTAACACATGTTGTTTTTTCTTTTACAATAAAAGAGTTGCTATTACATTCATAAAATAAAAAATGAATGTTATTTAACCTGCCGTCTTCTATAGAAAAATCGTCTATTTCTTTAAACCCAAAATTTACATCATCATATTCTTCCCTTATAATGTTCATACATTCTATTGTAGAATGATAGTTTTTTCCAAAATGTAAAGACAATATATTTTTTTCATTGTATGCATCAAAAATATTTAATGTTTGACATATTTCTAAAAAATCATAAAAAACACTTGAATATGGTTTTATTTTACTTACAGAATATTTTGAACCTGGAACTTTTGAAAAAATGCACTCGTAAGAGTTTACTATTTTTGATAATTCTGCTGCGTTACTAAAAATATAACTTGTTTCATTTCTGCATAATTTATCAATTAAGTCAATCACTTCTCTATAGTAATTAAAAATACTATGCGATATGTGCGGAGTTAAACCTTCTTTTTGTGTTTCAACATTAATGGTAATATTATTTAAAATTTTTGGTAATATGTAATAACTCATTAGTTAAGTTATTATATAATATTTTTATTTTTTTAAGCCTTTTCATAAACGTTAACTCTAATTTTTACTCGTCGTCATCATCTTCTATCAAAAGCAATGGTTTTTTTTCTTTTCCCTTTTTGGTTTTTTCTGGATGTGATTCTGTTTGTGATTCTGTTTGTTCCAAAACAATTGTTCTATCTAACTTACGAATTTTGGGCTTTGATTCGAGTTTTGGTTTTGTCTTTTTTTCTTTAGTCGTTTTTGTCTTTGCCTTTGTATCTATTTCCGTTGATGTTGCGGGTTTAATTAAAATGCTGGCTATGTTAGCTTCCGATTGTTCGAGTTCAACTTTTGCTGCATTAACATTTCTTATTTTTTTATACACAAAGTACCTGTTCAAGAATGAAATTTTCTTTTCATATGCATTCATTTGCAGTGCCTCGCCATAATCTTTTTCTTTTAATCTATTGCGTTTTACTTCTTCCTGCATATTCATAAATAATTCACTGAATAAACCACTTCCTTCAGGTAACCCCATGGTGCGAGCCTCCTCTCTTTCTACTAACTTAAATCCATAATCTTCCATTATGCGGTTCAAATAGTCATAATTTACTAGAAATTCCGAAAACGATTTATTAATAGATTCTTGGAAAACATCTATCCTATAACCCAGGCAACTAATATCGTCTTCAAAATTATCCGAATTATATTGTTTTTTAATTTCCCATATTTTAGTTCCATCTTCCACAATTTCTACTCCATCTCCAATTTCCTTATTTTTTAATTTATTAAACAATAATTTTCCATCATAACTGGTTCCAATAAAGTAACCGCCTATTTTTGTGCACTCGGCAACGTTTCGCATAAAATTTTGAAACGTTGTTTGGTTCTCGAAAAAGTAATGTATAGCAAACTGGCAAGACGATATTGAAAATCCTTCAGCTCCTTTTCCATATTGCCTGGCAACTGCTTTCCCTATTTTATCACTTTCCTTAGTTCCCTCGCCAAATATAGCCTTTGTTATTTCGACCGCCTTATCATTCATCATAGCTGACCCATTTCTAATATTTGCAGTACTATTTCCATTAACAAATAAAGCATACGGCATATTCTGAAATTTTTTTCTTAAATTCAAAAACCTTGCACAAGCTCCATCTATTTTATTTTCCAAGTTATCCGCGTGAACGTCGATGCCAAAAACAAATGATAGTTGGGCTTTTATCCATTTTGAAAAGTCGCCGCCTTTACCACAAGCGTAATCAATAAGTGTATCTCCTTTCTTTGAAACACTAGTAATTAATAGCAATTTTACATACAAATTATGAAAATCTCGCAGCGCTCTTGTTTTGGTAGATGCGGTTGTTCTATTGTAATAAACATTTTCATCACCAATAAAATCCGGGATTTTTGTTCCAGTTGTTATCATTTCTTCTGTAACTGGATTATGAATAGATTTCCAGTTACTATTTGCAACATTATATGCATTTCCGTAATTTTTCCCACCTTGTCTTAATTCTGCAGTTTTATCATAGCGCACACGTAAAGGAACCCAACGCCATCCTGGTTCAGCATCAGGGTTGTAACTAAATTCTACAATAGTATTATCTTCAAACACTTGCTCTTCTTCTGTAAACATTTGATTTGTATCAGAATCATCTTTTCGTAACATTATATTACATATTCCAGCAGTCTCGTCGTAGGGGTCTGTTGGATAGAAACGTTTTGGTTCATAAGTATTTTCATTTTCAGCGTCACTAAACTCAGGCAACTTATCATCAAGTACATCTTGACAAGGGTTTAGATAGATATGGTCTCTTTGACTGAACCCACATCGTAATATAATTGTTTTGTATTGTTTCAATTGCGAAATATTTGTTGTGTCCATTCCATCTGAAAATATTGGTGTTACAATATCTTCTTCGTTCGCAGTTTTTTTGGTAGTTACAAGAAAGTCAATTGTATTGTACTTCGGCGGCTTCCATTTCAACGAATACTCCCATGTAACTTTTTTCAATGGTCCTGCCTTTCCAATGCTGTTTGAACCCACTCCAAGGAATGCGGGCGTGAATATTAATCCATCAGTATTATATTCGTAAGCGCCTTCCTTTTCACGTGTTAATATATAGTTACAAGCTGAAAATATGTTATCACTTGGATTTCTTGGATGAAATCCTTTAGATTCAAAACGCATTGGACTTATTTCTCCTTCTATTATTGAAACTGCATTTAGGACACGGAAAACATTTTTCATTAAAGGATATCTGGATTTTGCTTTATTGTCTTCAGCTGTCGCCGGAATAAAACTATACGAACGTATGTCATTGTTTTGCATATAATAAATGTCAAATGCAGCAAACAAATTTATAAAGTCGCCAAGCTTATTATGTAAGACTAATTCGCCGTCAATTAATGTATTGAATGCAGCTTTTTCTTTTGTTACAGCTCCCGTAAATATTACATTCATATTTGTATTTATTAAATACATCTTCCCATTACCAGAAATATAGAGTAAGTGTCTATCGCCGTCTGCTTTATCGGTTACAACATAATTATTACGTATATTTGGAACAATCATATGTTCGTCAAGGGAAACTACATTTTGCATTTGTAGCGTATAAGACGACGGACCAATAAAGTTACTATTAAATATTCTTCCCTTTTTGTAATCTGTCGGGTCAAAATCATCACCATATATCATTTTCATATACGATTGAAGAACCATTTTTTGCTCAGTATATGAAATTGGAAAGTTGGTTCCTTGCAATCCCATCAAAACAAATTTTATCACCTTTCGAATAGCCTGAACAATTTTTTCGGGTGAATTGAACAAAGTTCCCGGACCAATTTTTGAATTATCAATTTCCAATTCAATTTCATAGGTTTCAATATTTGTAAAAACGCCAGACTCGTCTGTTCTATAAACTTTTACAAATGCGTCATTCTCTTTTCTAGAATTTTTTACTATGCTAATGTCAGCGTTTATTGGATAATCTGGATGAGCAAATGTTACACGATTAATATAGCGAAATAAAGTTTTTTTTGTTTTTTCCCAGTTTTCAATAATATTTCTGGTTATTTTATCCGCAACACCTAAACTTTCTTCGCTTTTTAATGAAATTCGAAAGTTAAAATCATTAAAATTGACGTCTCGTACTTTATCATCCTTAATGAAGACTGCGTCCTTTTTAACAAAACTAACACATCTATTATACTGCGAATCAGACAATAACTTTTTGACATCATTGCTTTTACAATACTCTTGTATACTATTTAAACCTAGCAGTTCCGTTCTAATATTTGATTCTTTGAAACGTCCAGAAACAGAATCTAAAAATTCATTTTGTATCCTTAACATATATGCGCCTTGTTCGTTGTTCGAAATAAATCCAAATGATTTAAGTTTTCGTATAACATTATCATAATCAATCTTCGTTAAATATTTTACCCCTTTAGTTCCAAACTTTACTTCTAGCTCTAAATTTTTTTTTGAATATTTGGTAAAAGGTTCTTGCGCGTAATAAGTATTTACCAATTTTTCAAATAATATCTGAGGCGACTCTCTGTCTCTGTCTCTGTCTCTCTCTTGTTGAAACATATGTTTTTTATTTTTAGAGTCTTTTTGTTCAACAATTGTTGACATCTGTTATATATTAATCCTTATATTTTTTATATTCTTATCAATTTTAATTAGAAATACTGAACAACTAACTCATAAATATCCTTTTTTGTTTTTTGTTTATTTGTAACTGAATTTATCGTTTCAATTCCTAATTTTTTTGCAATTTCAACTATCTCATCAAGTTTATACGCAGACATTGCTTTTACCGGTTTAGAAATGTTGTCAACTTTATAAAAAGTGTCTAGATACTCCTTTGCTTTTTTTTCACTTTGGAGAATCCCTGTTTTCAGTGTATTTTCAATTCGTTTTACAATATACAAATTTTTATCAGTTTCAGTTTCGGGTTTTGTTTCACTTACACTTGCACTCACACTTGCATTCAACAAAAAATACGTATTCTTATAAATGTACAACGCACTTATATTATTGGCAACGCATAAAGCAAAAAATGTATTTACATCTATTTTATCCTCATTAACAAGAAAATTTTCAATGGTAGTTAGCGGTGAAATCTTTGCTGCTTTGAGCAGGCTTTTATTTTTTCTCAAGAATTCAACACATTCAATCTTCATTTTTTTTTCAAGAACGACATTTATATTATCTAATGATGCAAAAGATTCAAGACCATTTTTCATAATGTAAAAACACCAAAATAAAGAGTCTTTTTGATTTGGAAACAAAAATTCGTCTTTCGGCTCTTCGCATTTTGGCATTGAAGACAGCTTTGGCGTTGATAATTTTATTGGTTCATTTTTTAAGTTAATTTGTTGTTTATTGGTAAAAAAAGTACTATTCGCAATTTTTTTACCTGTTAGCATAAATTCTTCTAAGTTTGCAAAATCCATTTGCTCTTAAATCACTTTCCCTTAATATCTTTATTATCTTTTGTAAAATATATATTCTTAAAGGTTTCTTTTTGCTGTTCTATTTGGTCTAAATTATTTTCTTGCGTGTTCACATAGTTAATATACTTTTTGAGTTCATCAACAATTTCTTTTTTTAACTCTGTAAGATTTATATGAATGCCATATTTATTTTCATTCAAAGTAACTTCCTTATATTTACTAAGTATACGTAACACTTCAATTTGGTTAAACTTTGACATTCCTTCCAGTTTATCTCTCACATTATTCAATTCAAAAATGTCAATTTCTTCTTCCATTTTAAAATATTTAAACTTTTGTTTTTATATTGGTTTTTGTGTGGGTTTTATATGAGTTTATATTTTGGTTTTAACTTATATAAAATGAAATGTTAGTTATCTTCAAAAACTAGCTTTGGTTTTGCTGCTTCCTTTTTCTTTTGGCTCTTTTCAACTACAAGTTCCGCAATTATTGAAATGTACTTGTCATTTAATTCAAATCGTTGCCCAATAACACGCGCCATAATTTTATCTCCTTCCTGCACACTAGCAAATTGTGAAACGGAAAAGTGATGGTCTCGCGCAATAAAGACGACGACTGGTGATGGACTTTCGTCTGCGCTTTCTGCACGAATACCGGCTTTTGTAATATTTTTTGCAACGCAAGATATTAACATTCCTTCAACTGGACAACAAATTTCACATTCAAAAACAACCTCAAAGGATACATTTGTCCCTTGAATAAGTCCACTCGAATAAGTAATGACTTTACTAGACTCAGGCTTAACAAACCCCTCAACTACACATTTGCCTTCAAAATTAGAAACAATATTTTTTTCAATAGTTTCTTTAAGATTTTTCCCTACGGATGTCATTGGTAAAAGAATATTACGCGTTATCAAACATCTCGAATAAATTGTTATTACCTTTGCTTCCTTTTTTTTATATTTTTGTTGAGGGGCTTTTGCTGATTGTTGTTCCATAAATATATTATTAGTACATAATATCTTTTTAATACTCTTCAATTTTAATTCTTAAAACCCATAAATTTTTGCAGTTTCGGGATCTAAAAACCATACTTTGCCATTTTTTTTTATCCTATTATAGTTTCGCAAAGTTAGCTCTTGAAAAGGACATAACTCGGCCTGCGTTACGCCTTTTGTATTTTCTTTTGTAAACTTCTCCTCGCCTTCTATGATATTCATAATTTCTAATATTTTTGACTTTGATTTTTGGTCACATCTGGCGCCAGTATGTCGTTTCTCTTTCATATTTTTCAACTTGAAGCTCATAAACTTCTTTTTATCGTCAGATCCAATAAAACCAACAAAATTATTAAAGTCTGCTACATTTATTGAAAAACTTTCTTTAATAGCGCTACTTAAATCTTTTATATCTTCTGGTTCGGCATCTACCCATTTATTTTTTCTATCATTAAATTTAAGTATTTTTCTTTTATCCGCATCATATAATATTATTGCAGTCAAAACGCCCGTTTTTAAAATTTTTTTATCTAAGTAAGCTTTGGCTAGTGCTTCAAAACTTCTTTCGTCTACTATTTCTAAGGAATATAAATAGTTCAATATAGCAACTTTTTCATGAAACAAAGTCATGTCAATAATGTGTTCAACTAAAAATTCAATTAATGTATCTAGTGCTATACCTTGTTTTACCATTTTTCTTATAACAATCCCGCAATACCTATACCAATTATTATCCAAGTCTTTTTCTGAAGTTGTAACATTTTGTTCAGTGTTGATAAACTCATTTGCTAAATTAAACTTATATTTTAGATCTTCCATTACGGGATTTAATGCGATTATTTTTTCTTTTACATCTTTTCCTTCTTTATCTTCTAAATTTTTTTTACTAGTAAAAGATGATAATATGTCTTGTTTTATATCAAACTTTATCATATTGTGTTTGTAATCGATTGGCACAGACCTATCAAAAATAGAAACATTTTCATACGTTAACTCAATTGGTTGAAATAGGTAATACTCGTCAATGTTTATTAAATGACCATTTCTTCCAAACTTATCTGTAACAAATTCATTATTATCCTCTATTAAATGCGTAAGCGCTGCATATATTTGAACCAATGGATATACTTTTGGTGTATTTATCATTTTAATAAGATCGGCCTTCTTATAAAAAAACCTTTCTTTCATGAGAGAGCGAATTTTTTGAATTATTTTCTCTGAGTTCATCATGATAAAGTTTTCATTGTAAGTATCCTCCTTCAAATCATCTTCTGTTATTTTTTTAAATGGTCTACATTTATATTGGCAATCTGCCATATAGTCGCATGCCGCAGAATAAGGCGCATCTCCAGCTTTAAAGTCTTTTAAAACTTTTCCATTTGATAAAATTTGCTCGATGGGTTCTTTCAAAGTTTCTGAAATAATCTCTTGAGAGAAATTGCTTTGATCATAATTAAGTATGCAATCAACAGATGTTTCTTTTAATAATCTACTAACTTTTCCAATTTGTTTGGCTTTAAATTCTGCAACACGATAAACATAGACATCGGCAGCCTCTTCATTTTTATCTTCTAACAAAGAGCCATACATAAAAATTTCAACATTTCTTTTTTCAAAAGGAAGGTCTTTATGACTAAAATTACGTACCGCCCGTCCTATAATTTGTTCTATGCGGTTCATATTATACCATGGTTCCAAAATATGTACTTGCCGTATAAATTTGAAATCAAGGCCTTCCGAACCAGCTTTTGATATTAATATTACCTTTATTTTGTTTCCATCTTTATTATCTAATCCAGTTAATGCTTTGACATCGTAATCATTATTTGGCGAAATACGGGGGTCACCGGTTATCATTGCGTACCTGGCAGGAATAAAATCTGTATTTTTATCTTTCCTAGGTTTCATTGTTCTTACATCCACCACAGGCGTTGGCGGAGTTTTAAAAAATGGTTTCGCATTTTCTCCGAAACGTGTAAATCCCATTTCTTCAAGCGCAAGCGCAACTGGTAATAAACCGCCAGAAATATATTGCGAATAAATTAAAATAACACCTTCAGCTATTGCGCCGGTGTTTGTTGAAGCAATATTTTCGCATATGTTTTTTATTTTACCACTATATTTGCCAATTTCATTTGGAGAAAAAATCCTACCATATTTTTGTTCAACACTAGTTTTATATTCAAACGAGCCAAATTCGGCAGGCGTTTTTCTATTAACAAAATTCATTGTTCTAGTCAATCCTTTGATTCCCGTCAAGTCATTTGGATTAATGTCAATTTTCTTTATAGAATCAGAACTAGAACTAGAACTAGAACTAGATTGGCCACCTAAAAGCAATTTTTCGCTTGATAATGACTCGTTTGAGCTGCCTGACGAACTTAGTGAAAACGCCGATACTGGTTTAACGTCAATAATTGCGTTATCTAGCGCATCTGTGGGATATACAACGTTTAACGCTTCAAGAGGAATTTGTAAAATAGTATAACCAAAAGACTCCATATTTTCAAAAGATGGCATATCTCTCACAGCTCCCTGCTTCGTAGTTATAGTTATTTGTTTTTTTCGTAAACTATCAATAATATATTTATACCCTTTTGCTTGATAGCTTCCAACATTTGTTAAAAAAACACTTGAATCTAATATTTGAAGTATATCGTTAGTTTTAATTTCTTTGCCATTCATTTGAAATTTTGGATACTTATTTCGCACATCTTTGAAAGTACGCTCTCTATCAAAATCGACAGGCAATACTCTAAAAGGAAATGTATACGGGTTATCTCCTCTAACAAAAGAAACATACCCTGTTGCTTTTCTTGCTAATAATTCTTCGCCACCTTCTTTAAAGTTGCCGTTTTTATCAAACACATCTTTAATTTCTATTGTTCCTCTACGATCGTTTACATTCATTAAATTCAAAAGCCATATAATTTCTTTAAAGCTATTATACATTGGCGTCGCAGAAAGCAACAAAAGACGCATATTTTCTGCCGCTCTAACCAGAGACATTAAATACATTGCTACTTTTTTATTTTCGTTATCTTCGCTTATACGAATATTATGCACTTCATCAATAACTATTAAACGACTATTAAACTCAAGGCGCAAGTTTCTGAGTCGGCGCCCTTCTTTATCTTTCTCATTTTTATACTCTTCTTTCACATCTTCTATTTTACGAATATAATTAGCAAATTCGCCATACCCCAAGAATAAATAGGAAGAATTTATTAACGACTTTATTTGACTCACTATTTTCTCTCTAGGCATGTCTTTCATGCTCATTGGATTTACCTCCCTCACTAATTTGTTCCCTATAAAATTATTTGTAGTCCAAATGCCATCTACTTTTTGTAGTTTTCTCTCGTCAAATAACTGCATTTTAAAGTTATCTTGGACGTTAGGCGACGCAACGACAATTATTCTTTTATTTATTCCCATTTGTTTCAAGTAGTCGCGCATTTCTTCACATACTCCAATAGAACTTAATGTTTTTCCACTTCCCAAGCCATGATATAACAATAAACTATTATATGGCGTTTGAAAAGAGAGAAAATTCCGAACAAATGCCTGATGCGGAGCCATTTCAAACTCCGCTCTACTTAACACTTCGGCTTGCTCTTTTATATTTTTCAATTTGCCATCATATTTTGTATCATTAAATTCTTTCTTCTCTGCTATTTTAATGTTGAAATTTGGGTCATTCAAGTTGGGATATAAATAAGCATTTGAATCCGGGTTTTCCTCCAATTCCTCACGTTCTATTAGTTCTTTTTTCAATAAAAATTTATTACATTCTTTGTTGTAGTAGTTTTCTGATTCGCCGCATTCATTCGTTTCAAATATTGTTTCTAATTCATCGGAATTAAAGCTATCTTCAGTTTCTATAATTTTCATCGTGGGGTTTTTTATTTTTTCTGCAATCATCTACTATATATTATGAATATAATGTATAGTAGTTTTAACAATTTATATATTAATTTATCTACCATAAAGTTTCAATAAAAAAGTATTACTTCCGTGTGGACCATTTCCTAAACCACGAATTGTTCTTGACGCCGTCAAATTTCCTGCGGCAAAAGCGGCATAATGGTAATTATTTGTTTGTTGGGGGCTGGTAGTTCCATGCTGCATTCTGAAAGAATAGGCGTTAATAGATGGATTCCTAAAATTAAAACTCTTAGCAACATTCAATCCTGTTAAAGGCATTTTATATTATATAAGAAAAAATATAAATTTTAAATGTTCATCGGTTTAAAAGTACAAGCCGTATTCTTGTAATATTTTACTCACATTTTTTATCAACTTTATTTTTTCTAAATTGTATGGTCTTATTGACACTAAACATTCCTCTATGGTTTTCCACTCTACTTTACTAACTTCAGTTTTTTGATAATTTTGTAAATTATCAATTGTGTCGTTCATATAAGCTAAAAAATATTTGTGTTTATACGACTTATGATTTGACCCTATAAATATTTCTTCGAATGGAAGCACGTTTTCTATAATTGTTACATCTTTTTGAGAATAACCAGTTTCTTCCTCAAACTCACGAAGCGCACATTCCAAATCTTTTTCTTGATAATTTCTTCTACCTTTTGGAAACTCCCATTCAGTTTCAGTCCAAGTTGTCTTACTATTTTTAATCAAATCCATCAATGTTATTAAATCATTATTAACAAGGACCCCATTTTTTATTGTTTCAAATTTTTTAGCTGACGCAGACTCTTCATTTCGATATTGCATTCCAGATGTTTCACCCCACATCATTTTCCATAATACATCAAAAGGTTCAAACATTAATCTTTCTTTTTCTTGAAATGACATTTCATTTATACAATTTTGAACTTGGTCAACATTATAAGGTGAATATTTTCCCCGAATAAAATCTATGTATCCAAAACTATCTTTTCGCCGTATCATTAAAAATTGCAAACCTTTACTACTACATCTTGATAATATAATTCCATAACTTGTAATAGGAAGTTTACATTGGTGAAACAAATGTCCATGTTTACCACAATTATTACATACATTATTATTTTTGCTCATAAAACTATATGTTTAAAAAGAGTTCCTTTTATATATTTTATATATAAATGACTTATCTTGACCCAAAAGTTTGGGGGCCGCATTATTGGTTTTTTTTACATACAATTTCAATAACATATCCCCACCATCCAAATGCTGTCACAAAAAAAGTTTATTACGACCTAATTCAGAATCTTCATACATTTTTACCTATAGAAAAAATAGCAAATGAATTTAGTGAACTATTAGAGCAATACCCTATAACACCATATTTAGATAATCGTGAATCATTTGTTCGGTGGGTTTGGTTTATTCATAATAAAATAAATGAAAAGTTGGAAAAGCCAAAAATAACTCTAGAAGATTTTTATAAAAGTTATTACGAAAATTATAAACCCAAAGATGTTAAATATCAAGAATTTTATAAAATGAGATCAAAACTTATTTATTTTGCGCTAATTTTATGCATAATTGGTTTGATTTACTATTATTATCATTATTAAAAATAACTTTTGTTAAAACTTTTAATATATAGATATATTAGTTATGAATAATTCAAAAAAAAGACTATTAGAAAAAAAAACAAAAACGATGAAATCAAAAATGAAAAAAACATTAAAAAATCATGATATAAAATACGGAGGAAAAGTAATTGCGTCTGGAGGTTATGGATGTATATTTAGACCTGCGTTAAAATGCGTCGATGAGCAAAGAACAAAAGGACAAATTTCAAAATTGATGACGTTAAAAAATTTGGATAATGAATATAATGATATAGTTAAGTTCAAACCTTTTTTGCAACAAATTCCTAATTATCAAAATTATTTTTTTATTGATGGCGTGTATACTTGCAAACCAGATAAATTAACAGATGGCGATTTAAAAAACTATGATAAAAAATGTAAAGCGTTGAAAAAAGCTGGGATTTATAAAAATGATGTAAACAATAATTTGGATAAAATTGGGCTATTGAATATGCCGGACGGAGGCTTAGATGTCGGAGACTTTGTAGATACAACTAAACAAGAAAAGCAATATATTTATTTAAATGATTCGCTAATTGACCTTTTATTGAATGGAATTGAGCCAATGAACAGATTTAATATTTATCACGGCGATGTAAAAGAATCCAATATTTTAGTAAGTACAAAAAATGGTTTTCATACAAAGTTAATCGACTGGGGTTTATCAGCAAAATTTGATGGAAAAACTATTCCAAGCGCGATGGTTGATAGACCTTTTCAATACAATTTACCATTTTCTCTCATATTTTTTAATGATACCTTCACAAAAATGTATGCAAAATTATTAAAAGAAAAGGCTGAGCCTACTTATTTTGAAATCAGAACCTTTTTAATAGATTATATATTTTTATGGAATGAAAAGAGAGGGCCGGGGCATATAAAATATATGATCAACGTTATGTTAAAACTTTTTGAAAATGATTTACAAAATATTGATAAGGAAAACCGCAAAGAAATTGTTGAAATGGAATTTCTCTATTTTTATATTATTGAATATTTGACGCAAGTTTTACAAAAGTATACTAGAAATGGACATTTTATGGAAATGGATTATTTTACCGAAGTTTTTTTAAAGAACATTGATGTGTGGGGACTTGTAATGACATATTATCCAATTGTTAGCATTTTATCTGAAAACTATAAAAAACTTGATAAGCGAGCGCTTGCACTTTTTAATAAGTTAAAAAAAATTTTTATTCATTATCTATTTGAAACTGCAACTGAACCCATAAATGTTCAAAAACTAACGGCTGAATTAAAAGAACTAAATTCACTTTTCAAAACATCATCAAAGAATAAAGGACAAAACCCTATTTCTTCCTATGTTAAAACGCATTCTTTTAGAAAAAATGACTCGCATAATACAACAAATAAGAAAAAACCTAGAACATTGGTTTTTATTCATTCAAACAAATAAATAAAATGTCTACAAATAGTAAAAGATGAAAATAGAGTTAT
>Ga0114968_10002537_pt1 | contig 13919 bp, 10 predicted proteins | sample M_130807_EF_Meta_FD_87020 | JGI IMG/M metagenome (GOLD analysis project Ga0114968, IMG submission 87020) | Freshwater microbial communities from Lake Montjoie, Canada to study carbon cycling - M_130807_EF_MetaG | ecosystem: Environmental > Aquatic > Freshwater > Lake | place: Lake Montjoie... | reverse complement strand
CTGCGCAGCTCGGCGAATACGTCGCGGAGCAGCGGCGCATCACGGCAGACGTGGCGCATGAGCTGTGCTCACCGATTGCGCGCATGCAGATGGCACTTGGCGTGGTGGAACAACGGGGCACGCCGGAACAGGCCGGATACCTGCAAAAACTCGACTCAGAACTCCAACACATGGCGCGCCTGGTCGAAGAAGTGCTCGCCTTCTCCAAAGCCGAGACAATGCCCGAACGCGAGACCGCCGAAAACATCAATCTGCATGAACTGATCGTGGCCGTCATCGCTCGTGAAGCCCCTGAAGCTGACACTCAACTCGCTGTGCCCGCAGAATTGCAGGTGCATTCACTGCGTGAAGCTCTCGACCGCGCCATCGGCAATGTTCTGCGCAATGCCGCCCGCTACGCTGCCGATTCGGGCCCGATTCACATTCATGCCGATCAGCAGGATGGCAGCACCGTCATCCGCATCTCCGATCAAGGCCCGGGCGTACCGCCGGAAGCGTTGCCGCGTTTGTTTGAGCCGTTCTATCGCCCGGAAGCTGCAAGACGCCGCTCCACCGGCGGCAGCGGCCTCGGCCTTGCCATCACCAGGCGCTGCATCGAAGCCTGCCGCGGAACTGTTGCAGCGAAACTGCGCGAACCGACGGGCCTCGAAATCGTGATCTCCATTCCCAGCGCTTAGCACTGCTCATTCCATCTTCTTCAGTTCCGCCATCATCTCCAACAGGTTGTCCGTGAGAATGACGCTTGTATCCTCTTGCACCTGATTCGTGCCCAGCCATGTCTCATAACCTCCGAGCTTGTGCTGCTCCAAAGTGGGTAGATAGCCGTGACGCCCGTTCGCGAGACCGACAACCATCGTCTGCGGAAACGGACTGCGCTTTTTCAAATCGAGACCGATTTCGACGAACGTCTCAAATGGAATGCCACACACCACAAGATCGCCGATGCGGATGGCTTGAAGCTGCACCGTGATTGTCTCTTCCTTTCGCTCCGCCGCAGCAACGACACTGCCCGCGTAGTTTTTCGCCAGCCGCGGCAACTTCTCGACAACCTCCTTGTCCTTGACCGCAAGCACCGCCTTCGCCTCCGCGACATCCTGCTCCGACGGCCGTCGAAACTTCAGCGTAATTTCGCGCTGGAGCATGCCCAGCTTCACATCACCACGATGTTTTTCAATCTTCCGCTGCGCCAGCCACGCCGCGTCCGCCGCCTTCTGTGCCACAATGCGGATCTGCTCAAATGGTTCACGCGGAGGACGCGTCACACCAAAGGGGATGTTGTTGATGTCGCCGGACGTACCATTGGACATCATCGCAACAAAATTTTCATCACCCCTCACTCGCGAAGGCATGACTCGGGCAAATTCACCAAAGTAATCCGCCGACATCTCACCTCCAGGCGCACCCCCGACGTAGTGCAACGAGTAGTTCGCATAAACAGCAATGGGATTCCGCTTGGCATCCTGCACCGAAATGATTGTGATGTCGGGATCGGTGGGTCCGGCAGGATGATCAATCACATCGGGGCTGGTCCCAGGATTCATCTTCACCTTGTCCATCCGGCCAAACGGATTCAGCGGCATTTTCCCCGGCTTCAGATACCAGCGACGATTGAAAACCTCATCAGCAAGCGGGTGCGCTGCAGCACCGACAGCCGCTGGCCGCATTGCTGCATGCGCCTTGATGATTGACTCGGCAATGCCCTCAACAAACCGTTTGTAGTAGCGCGCCGCCATCTCGCTGCGCGTGTTCACCGAAGGTCCGCTGTGCGTATGCGTGGAGCTGATGAGCATCTTGTCCACCGCCATGCCAGTCTTTGCCGCCGCGATGGCCTTCGCCTCATTGAGTACATCGGGCCCCGCGCCCAGCACATCCACCACTACCATCGCCAGAGTCGTTTTACCATCATCGAGCACCAGCGCACGGGCATGAAACGGATCATGCGCCTTGTTCGCAGCATTGGCACTGAATCCTCCAGGCATATTCATTGGAAACTCGGTGGGCGTGATGTCCACCGCCGCAGCTCCAGCACGCAGCGTTTTGGTTTCAGCAAAAAGTGAGGGTGCAATAATAAGCAGAGCGCAGACGACAGATTTCATGACTCGTGAATACGTCTTACTTGTGCGGATTCTCATACCAAAACACGACAAACTGAAGTGAGTCCTGCAGACTTAATGAGCAGTGAGAAACGCCAGCAAATCGCGTAATTCTTCATCCGTCAGCGACATCACGAGCCCTTGTGGCATGAGCGATGTTTTCAACTCCGTGCGTTTGGCGATGTCCGTCTGCGGGAAGGAACGCTCCTTGCCGGTGAGATCACGAAAGACCTCGGTATTGGAGGAGCGCAGCATGATGCCGATGAAATCGCTGCCGTCCTTGAGCTTCACCTGTGAGGGGTAAAACTGCGGGGCCACCTCACGGCTGGGCTCAAGAATGGAGCGCAAAATCGCCGCGCGATCCCCCTGCTCCGAGACGAGGCTCAAATCAGGCCCTACCACATTGCCACGCCCGCTGTGACGATGACAGGTTGCGCAAAGACCGACTTTCGAATGGAAGAAAATGCGGCGACCTGCTTCCGCATCGGCTTTACCCGGCAGTGCATCCAGCAGTTTCAGCCATGCAGCGGTGTCATCAAAAGCAGGGCGGGTCGTGTTCATTACGAACGACGTGTCTTTGTCAGTAAAGCGCAGTGCGCGCCTGGCCTCATCTCGCAAACTGCTCTCCTTGCCCGCAGCCAGTTTCATCAGCAGGGCCGATTGCTCTTGCTTGGACGAGTGCGCGAGTCCCGCGATGGCATCCGCACGAACCTCCGACTTTTGCGATTCATCTGCGGCGATTTCCGCCAGCACGGCACGGGCATCATCGGCATTGCGTGCCGCCAGGGTGCGCACGACTTCCTGGGAGAGCACGGCATCACCCGCAGCAAAAAGTTCACGCAGCAGCGGCACCGCCAGCTGCTTGTGCGTGGCTGGCGCAAGGCGTAGTGCATAGCCTTTGAGGCGTGCGGGAGTCTTGGGATTGTTGATGCGCTCGAGGAGAACCTCGGGATTCGTCACGCCTGCGCCGGGATCGCCGCGCAGCGTGTTCCATGTGGCGAGCACGGCTTCAAACAGATGATAGTCGAGTGTCGGGTCTGAAAGCATCGATTCGACCTGCGGCGTGAACTTGGTCAAAACCGCATCAGCAATCCAGCGGAGGCACTCGAAACGCATTTCAGGATCGGCATCGCCCAAAAAAGCGTCCACCCATTGATCGCTGTTCAAATCAACGCGCCGAAGCGCGACGAAAGCCCAGAGACGATCTTGTGCCGTCAGCTGTTTCAGCTTTTCAACCGTCCACTGCTCACGCGCCAGTGCAGTCAAAGCGGCATCAGCGAGATACGCATCTTTGCCACGCGCAAGCTGGAGGAGCTTGTTTGTGTCGAGCGCGGCTTTGCCAGTGCGCAGATCATCGGCCAGGCGGGCTTCGTCGTTCAGCGCTTCGGCCTTGGCTTTCACCCATAATGCTTTCGCGGGATCGATCTCAAGTTTCCAAAGACGTCCGCGTTTGTGGATGGGATAAGAGCTGAATACCCAGTCATTGAGATAGAAGGAGCCATCGGGGCCCACGGCCATGCACGTTGGCCGGAAAAAGTCGCTGCCTTTCACCAGCGGGATACGATCCGAGCTATAGCCCGCTCCTTTTCGTGTGAGCGGGTAGTAATCGACACTGTGATCGCTCCATGAAGGAATCAGCACACCGCCGCCGAGTTCCACGATGGCACAGGGGCCTTCGCCACAGGGATGTACCATTCCTAGGGTACCGCGCAGTTCGCCATTCATGCCGACAAAGGGATGCACCGGCGCGCTGCCATAGACCCACTGAAAACCATAGTCCGCACCTTCGACGACATACAGCAAGCGGCACGGTGGGCGGCTGCCGGGATCGTTCTCTGCGGCGAAGATCTCGCCATCCTTGCGCACCAGCAGGCCAAACGGGTTCCAAAAACCGCGTGCTATTCGGCGCAACTGCCCGCCATCCGCCGTGCAGCGAAACACCCCGCCTTCACCGCGTCCGCTGGTCTTGGTGCCATCTTTGGCCGTGAGCGTCCAGTCCTTGCCGAAATTTTCACCAAGAGAGAACACGAGTCCGCCATCGGGATGCCAGGCCATGCCGCTGAGACCATTGTGCGGGTACTCAGCCACGGAATCGAGGGTAGCGAGATTCTCTTCCACATCACCCACTCCATCTCCATCGGAGTCCTTCACGCGCAGCACGCGGTCACGCTCTGCAAGGTAAATCCAGCCATCTGGGCCGATCTCCACATGCATGGTGGCGTCGGTCTTGTTGTAAAACACCCGGCGTTTCTTGCCGTTCGCATCAAAGACCAGCACTTCATCATGCACCGGTCCGTCGTAGTCCTCCGGCCTGAAATGCGTGTGGCAGGAGATCGAATAGATGTTGCCGTTTTTATCCACGGCGATGCCCGTCGGCGTGACAAGATCGGGATGCTCAGCGAGCAACGTGAGTTTGACGCCCGGCTGCAGTGTTTCGATTTGCGGCGGTAATTGCGCAGGGACCTCCGGCGATTGGGTCGGCGCACTGCGAGGAGCGCTAACTGCGGCAAACAAAGGCAGCAGGAGGAAAATAATTCGTTTCATGATTGTGACCGGTTAACAGCGCCGCACCGCCACGGCCTCCACTTCATAGCGCAGCGCTGGTGGCAGACAGTTCGTAATGGTGGTGCGGGCCGGTGAGGGCTGCGGAAAATATTCGCGGTAGAGCTGGTTGTAGAGCGGCAGGTCTTCGGCATCGCGTACGTAGTTCCGTGTCTGCACCACATGGGCGAGGTCGCTGCCGGCGGCTTCGAGCACTTTGCGCACGTTTTCGATGCTGCGGCGAAACTCGCCTTCGAAGGTGTCACTGACGATGTGGCCCGCCTGATCGACGGAGGCCTGGCCTGAAACGAAAATCAGATCTCCCACCACCACACAGGGGCTGAAGGGCAGATGTGAAGTGGGCGTGTCGGGAAGCTGCGGATAGGAAACGAGCGGATGAGTCATGACAGAGGAGCAGAAGAAACGCCGCCACTCCAGTTACTTCATCATGCAATCTGGCTGCTTTCTTTGCTTCACGCAAACCTGCCGATTGTGGCAACGACTTATCGCAATGAATGATCTCAGTGCCATCCTGGCACCAGCCCCATGAAACACTTGATATTCGCCATCCTTCTTGCGCACATGACTCCTGCCTCGGTCTTCGGCTGGGGGGAGCCGCATCATGCCATCACCCGGGCGGCGCTGGATGTCTTGCCGGCATGGCAAAAGGAAGCGCTGGGAGGTGAGTTGACGCAACTCGGCGACAGTTACTGCATGATTCCGGACAATGTCTTCACGGACAAGGAAAACGCCCGGTTTGCCAGGATGGAGTCAGCGCCCAACGAGGTGTATTTGAAGATCCTGCACCTGCCGACGCACCAGCCGGAATACCTTGAGGTGATGCGTTACTTCATGGAGCGGGCGGTTGCAGCACTGCGCGAGGGGAAGATTGGCGATGCAGCGCGGTACATGGGCACGATGTGCCATCAGATTGAAGATTATGGCAGCCCGTCGCATACAGTGCCCGGCGACAACATGTTTACGCTGCTCCAGCAGTTCCTGCCGCCATCGGATGCAATGAAGGGACAGCTCATGCACGGGCCGATTGAGAACGGGGACTTTAAAGTGAGCATTGAGGGCTACCAGCCCAGGCTGCTTGGCACGACGGTGAATGAAGCTGCATGGAGGCTCATGCACCGGGTGCATGAGGAGATTATTAATGCCCGAAGCACCACGGTGCCGATCATTCAGGCGTTGTATCGAGAGGAAAAGGCGAGCGTGGTGAAGCACCAGATGCGGGCGGCGGTGACGGATGCGCAGGTGGTGGCGGATGCGGTTTATACCACGCTGTGCCTCGGGATGCAGAAGTATGCAGCCTCAGAGGAGGCAGCGCTCAAGCAGGTGCAGATGGGGACGTTTTTTCCGCTGGAGGCAGCCAGTTTGTATTATCCGCAGGCGCAGTTTTTCAGTTCGCCGAACTGGGGATGTCCGCGCAGCGGGGTGATTTTGGCGGGTGGAAACAAGGAAATGCCGCTCAAACTTTGTGTCGGATCCGGCAATCAGGAGTTCGAAAACGGCATCAGCGCGGGCATGGGGAAGGCGCTGACTTTTTTGCTGCCGAAAGATGTTTATGCGCGGTTCACGGTGCTGGCGGGGTTGCATCCGGAGCTTGGGGCCAAAGGGCGCGTTGAGTTTATCATCAATGGTGATGGCAAAGCGCTGACCACGGTTATTCTGAATGGCACTGATCCGGCCAAGCTGCTGGAATGCGATGTCAGGGGTGTTTCGGAGCTTCAGCTCATGCTGACCTCACGCGGTGTCGATCCCAAAAGCAATTATGCGATCTGGGGAGAGCCGACGCTGGTGAAGCGGTGAAGGATCAGGCGGCTTTGGGCTTGTACACTTTGTAGAGGATCAAGGCGAGCAGGATGCCTTGGACGCAGGCGCTGACGATCCATTTCCAGACGATCTCCAGCGTGAGCGGCTGGACCGCGTAACTGATGAGGGTGTGAGTCTGGCCGTACAAGGCCATGAAGAGGCCATACTTTAGGGCGCATGAGGCTTTGGCGTTTTGGGCAAAGCCTGCAGCCCAAAGCGTGGTGAAGGTGATGGCAGCGAGAAGGTGGCCGGCGTGGAGCCAGGCCATGTATTTGCCGCTGTTCATTTCTCCCTCGGGACGCCAGAGTTCTTTTGTGGCAGCATAGAGAGGGGAGAGCCAGACGCCGTGGATGAGGATGTCGGTGATGGTGATGGCCAGGAAGACAACGATGATGCTGATGAGAAGGCTCTTGATGTTCATGACGGGTGGACGGGTGGACGGGTGAGAAGCGGAGGCTATCAGCTTTGGAAATGGGAGTCTATCATCAAATGATGATGGGATGCGCAGGCGTGGATAGCGCTGAGTTACAAATGGTCATCGTCGAGGTCGAGTGGTATTGGAGCGCTGTCTGATCGCGGCACATGCGCGGCGGGGCTTGTTGCAGACGCTGCTGGTAGGCGTGGGGTGTTGCGGGGGGTCTGGATTTGCTTCCTGGCGCTGGTGCGATAACCCAGGGAAGCACTCGCTAAAGCTCGGCATCCTGGGCTATAATCCGCAGCACCATTGGGGCTGGCGTGACGCCGTGCAGAATGACGAAGATGGCGTCGTTCTATCTAGAAGTTTCAGAGTGGGAGGTGTGAAACGAGCGACGCCCCACCTTAACCGAGCGCCATTCGTGCCTGAGACTATTTTAGCATTTGATCGAGCCACTGATATGCGGTTTGGCGTTCGGCTTCAGGGAAGTCGTGCGGGGCGTCGGGGGTGACGAGTTGGAGGTTCTTCTCGGCTTTGAGGAGGGTGTAGATTGCAGAGGCTTTGGCGAAGGCTTTGCGGACGCCGGTGATGTCGAAGTTGGTGTCGTGGATGGGGGAGTTGGAGAAGACGGCGCGGGGGGCGATGGCGGCGATGATTTCGTAGAAGTCGAAGGGGATTTTGTCGGCGTTGTTGTCATAGACATCGCGGATGCGGGGCATGTAGCGGTCGCTGGTCCATCCGGCGACTTTGCCGCCGTAGTAGTCGTGGAAGGGGGTGAAGCCGCAGCTGGTGACGACGGCTTTGAGGCGGTCGTCGAAGACGGCGGTGAAGAGGGCGTTGTGGCCGCCGAGGGAGTGGCCGATGACGCCGATGCGGTCTTTGTTTACTTGGGGGAGTGATTGCAGGAGATCGACGGCGCGGATGTTGTTCCAGATGGCTTTCATGGAACCGCTGGCGCGGTGAGCGCCCTGGGTTTTGAAATCGTAGGGGTATTCGCCGAAGGAGGGATAGTCGGGGACGAGGCAGACGTAGCCGCGTTCGGCGAGTTCGTGGGCGTAGTGGAGTGAAGGTTTGCCGCCGAGGCCGGCGGGTTCGTCTTTGCCGATGTTGGTGGTTTGATGGAGGCAGAGCATGGCGGGTGCTTTGATGGCGTCATTGGGGATGAGGAGCCATGCGGGGACCTGGTCGCCGACTTCGGGGGTGAAGTGGATTTTGCGGCGCAGGTATTTGGCGGTTTTTTCTTCGGAGATGATTTTGACGTCGAGAGGAGCCCAGCGGGAGGTGTCGTGGAGGGGGCCCATGACTTGCTGCATGCTGGCTTTGATGTGAGTGACGCGCTCGGCCCAGTCGGCGGCGGTTTGGACGGGGCGCTCGGTGCCTTTGGAGTCACGGACGATGAGGAGGTTGGAGTGGTCGGGGTAAGAGATGGCTGACGGGGCTTCGGCGGGTTTGATTTGATCCAGGCGTGTGAGAAATTCTTTGGGTGTCACTGCATGCACTGCGGTCATGATGCGGTCTTCGACATCGGGGGCGAATTTGGTGGGGCGGTCGTAATAGACCATGGCACCGGCGCCTTCGTAGCCTCCTTCTTCGAGGACGCGACGCGAGGGGACGTAGCAGGGCACGTCGTTGGAGTAGCCGTTGACCCACATGCGGGAGCGGTCGAATTCGCGTTTGATGCGGAGGGAGTAGTCGACGGTGATTTCGCCGGGGAGGAAGACCATGGCCATGTCATTGCCGAAGCTCCAGCGCTGGACGAGGTAGGGCAGATGGGTGGGGAGTTTTTCGCCGCGATCGAGACGGGCGAGGTTTTTCTGCGCGTGGTAGGCGATGGCGGGGGTTTTGGAGGCGGCGAGGGTTTGCCATTCTTCGCGGGTGGGGAGGGTGTCGAAGGCGAGTTCGATTTGTTTCGCTTCGCAGGCGAGCGGACCGGTTAGGGGTTTGAGTTCGCTGGTGGCGATGCGCTTGGCTTCGGCGCCGAGGTCTTCGCCGTATTGTTTGACGAGTTCCATGGTGCGGCGGGGATTGGGATTTTGATCGGCGCCGCAGCCGAGGGCGGTGAGGGCGATGGCACCGGGGAATTCGCGCTGGAGGGCTTCTTGAGCGACGCCGGCCCAGTCGCCGTGAATTTCTTCGATGCCGATGGTGGTGCAGTGGCAGGCGTAGCTGGTGAAGATGGCGCGCACCTTGCCATCGGCGCCGGTGACGCGAAGGACGGGGAGATCGTGATCGATGGGCTTCAGTGGGAAGAGGCGGCGGTTGGCGGCGAAGCCGACTTTGCCGATGCCCCAGGCGAGTGTGGAGGGTTTGCGATCGGCGAGAGCGGCGCGGGCGGCTTTTTCGATGTTGTCGGTGAGTTCGCGGGTGTAGCGCTCGATGGCTGGGAGGTGCTCGGCAGGGATGTCCATGCCGAAGAGGTTGGGGAGCACGCCGATGAGCATGGGTGCGCAGTGGGTGTGGCTGGAGCAGATGGCGAAACGGGCGTCGGTGGCTTTGGTGTTTGCCTGGAGACGGCGCAGGACTTCGGCGCGCATGGAGGCGGGGATACCGACGTTGTCCACGGTGACGAGGATGGCGGGGCCTTCGGCATCGCTGCCGAGGGCGAGGGCTTTGGCGAAGATGTGCTGGGAGACGCCGGTGTTGGGGGCGCGGCGGCCGCCGTAGCCGCTGAGGCGAACGGGGTAGTCCGGGGTGATGTCGATGGAGGCGGCGCCGGCGGGGAGGAGGGGGGCTGCTGCCACAGCGGAGAAGGTCGTGAGGGGGAGCAGCAGGAGGGAGAAGAGGAGGCGGAGGAGCATGTGCTTGTGCTGGAGCACTACGTGAAGGTGGTGCCTGTTCTTTGCTGGACTACTGAGGGCACTGACTTGAGGGAACAGAGATTTAAACACCGCGAGAGTTTAGAAGACCGCAGAGAAGAGCTTCTGCTCCCGCAGGGGGCGTGATCATGGCTTCTCATTTGTCGGGGCGGACTCCGGCTCAACCGTAAGCCAAAGAAAACACCCAAAGGTCTCCGCCTGGTCCTTCTTGTGCAACTCCAGCTTTTCAAATGAGGGACGGACGATCTTCATTCGGTACTTTCCGAGCGCCTGATTCAGCGCTGTCACCGTCGGCGTGGCCATGATGGCCTGCGAAAAGCATGTGTGTAGAGCGGTCATCTTGGGGTTATGCATGTTTCCCGCTGAACGCCGTGCAGCCTTCAGCTCTTCTGGTGCGATGCGCTCCATCTGCTCGAAGAGCTCTCTCTGGAAAGTCGCATCTTCAACAAACTTGTGAATCGTGAGCATCTGAAGTGAACTTAGATGACCAGTGCTCGAAAGGGTTTCGAGGGAGCCTGCAATGGACTTGGTGCCTCGATCGGCATCCGACTGGTATATCATTACATATCTGTCCCCGTCAACGCCTGTGAGCTTCGGAACAACCTGGGTCTCCCATCCCGCAAATGCGGTCCTACCACAAAATAACATTGCAAAAAGGGCCGAACCAAAAGTGTTCATGGCGAAGGGCGCAAAGTTAATAAAAGTGTCGATTCGCACGCAAGACCTTTGTTATTTACACCATTTCGCCGGATGACGCGCCCAACAACGCCAATGCCATGCACGGGGGAGGGAACAGTGGCACATGGTCGGGCCGATTTATATCCATCGCCGGACACGAGACATGTATTGTGAGAACTGAGGGCCAAACTTTGCGGTCAGGGCGCGTTCCTCGGGTTTGATTTGAAACAGAGTCATGAAGGCAACAAACGCAGGCAGGAGCAGCGCCGCGGCGGCATTTGACAGATGGGCAGCCCAGGCCGCAAGCATCAGGAGAAAGCCGAGATACATCGGATTGCGCGAAAAGCGGTAGATGCCGTCTGACACCACCGTCCCCGCAGCGCTCGGAGTCAGGGGATTGACCGTTGTGCGCGCCTGCCGAAACGCGACAACACCAGCAACCGCCACAGCAGAGCCTAGAACGGCAAGGGCGAGCTCATAGACAAAAGCGCCAGTTACTTTGAAGGTAAGAGAGGGCACCAAGCCGGCCACACCGAACATCGCGCCGGCAAAGATGAACCAGACGAGCAACGGTGGAACTTTGAGTTCAAGCCAGCGCATGGCAAGCGTGCGATCCAAAGTCTTCAAATCAGGCCGGGGTCGATTCATCTGCTCCTCCTCGAAACCAGCGGTGCGGCCCGGATAAAATTATTGGCTGCGGATTCCTCCAGCATCCACCGACCCATGGCTGCATATGAGACCGGGGCCCATGAGTTGAGTGCGCCCGGCCAGTCAGCAGAAGCGACGGGACGTTCGTCGCTACCTCGGGAATTGACGGCGGCTCGAACAAGCGTCCAGCGAAGCGAGGCAAATGCTCCCCCGCCGAGGGCATCGACGACGGCTTGCTGTTCCGTGGCCCCACCACCCATGTTGCCGGGCATCCACGAGAAAAAGCGCATCAGCCGGCTCGGCGGACTTCCCGGCAGTGAGGTGAGCAGTGTGTTGATCATGATGATGCGATCAACTCCTGCGGCCATCATTGACTGCTTCACGGCAGCCATGTTTGCCGAGAGAAGTGCGGGGCGATCATGCGCAGTCGCCGTGACCCCGAGGGCGGTGAGCACCGCATCGGTTCCGGAAAATGCTTCTGTCAGAGCAGCCCCATCTGCGAGAGAGTCGACAACGACCACACGCGAGCGGCCCCGCAGATCGGTGATGCGCTCTGGCCGCGAGCGGACGATGGCCGTGAAGTCAATTCCCTCGGCACGGCACACGCTGAGAATGCCCTGGCCGAGACCGCCCGCCGCCCCGAGGACTGCCACGTGACGAGGCAAAGGATGGTCAGGCTGCATTCGAACTCCTCCGGATGAGAATCAGGACGGCCAAGTAGACGGCCGCAACGACATCGTAGGCAAGGCACCAACCCGGCCACCATACGGGGACACCGGGATTGGCTATCACTGCGTGATGAAAGAAGTCAAAAACACCGTGAAGCGCCAAGCCCACGACCACGAGCCAAGGAGCCTTCTTCCGAAACCCAAGCGCGGCCATCACCACGAAGACGAGCGCAGGAATGGACTCCGCGGCAAGGGACTCCATGGACCCGGCCATGACCGCAAAAAGCAGGTATAATGTGGCAATGACGATCAACACGACAGGATAGAAGCTGCGCTCCTTGTCGAAGCCAATCACGGTGGCGAATAATCCAACTGCAATAGCAGCGGCGATTCCAATGACGTATTCCATGTGTTCCATTCGAGACGTGGTAATTAAGCGGCTTTACAGGAGGGCCAGCAACAAAATCGCCAGGGTTGTCCCAACGCCTTTATGGCTGACGGTTTTGTCGCCACATTGCGCAAAGCTAGCAAAAGGATCGATTTGCACGCAAGACCTTTGTTATTTTGCACCACTTTTCTGGATACCGTGCCCCATAACGCCAATGCCACGCAGGGAGGAGGACTTGCGCATGGCCATTCATCGCGCAGGCGGATGCGCGGCGGAGCTCATTGCAGACGCTGCTGGTGGCCATGGAGTGTGGCGGGGGGCTGGGTTTGCTTCACGGTCATGTCATGCCAACCCAGGGTCGTCTCGCTGAGGCTCGGCTGACCCTGGGCTGAATCCGCAGCCCTTTCAGGGCTGGTGTGCGGCGGAGCGTAGTGGCGAAGGATTGCGTGCGGATGACAAGAGGCTCTGGGAAAGAGGGCAGGATGCGCGAAGGGACAGGCGAAAAATGAAGGGGGTTGGTGGTTGGTGAATCAGGGGGCAAAGCCAGAGCCGGTTAAAAACCGGCGCTCCCAGTACGGACTTCCCAGAGGCTCTGTGCAGTGAGGTGAACGCTGTCCGTCGGTCTGGGGGGATTGGGGAACGCTGATCGACAGACAGGAGTGTCTGTCGTACTTCAGGGTCAGTTTTTGGCGGTGGGCTTGGGTTTGAGGAAGAGGACTTCGGCGCGTTCGATCCAGCCTTTGCGGAGGTCCATGCGGAACCAGCCGTCGGTGTTCTTTTTGTTGATGCGGCAGCCGCTGCGGGGGCCGAATTCTTTGAGGTCGTACTGGGCCCAGGTTTTACCCATGTCGGGAGACCAGATGATACCACACTTGTATGTGGAGGCGGGGGCGCAGTGAGTGGCGAGGAAGACGCCGTCCTGCACGAGCATGTTGGCGGATTCGAACATGGGATTGAAGAGGAGGGTGTGCTTGGAGGTGTCGGTGATGTCCGAGGGGGCGCAGGTGAAGATGCCGCGGTCGTGGCGGTTGGCGATGGCAGGGCCGTTGGCGTCGGCGATCCAGTAGAGTTTGTCGCCGATGAAGTTGATGCCGCCGCATTTGAAGCGGGAGTTTGAGTTGACGGAGATGAGGACTTTCCAGTCCCAGGTGTCGGCGGCGGCATTGTAGGTGCCGCGCAGCCAATGGCATTCGTTGCCGTGGCCGCGGTCGATGTCGCCGGTGCAGGCGTAGAAGGCGTTTTCGGCGGGGTTGTAGGTGACGTTGTGGACGTGGCGGGCGATGACGGTGTTGGTGGGGTCGCCAAGGAGGGGGGCGGAGGGCGGTGCGTCTTTCTGCTGGAACTTGGGATTCTGACCGAAGGAGTAGGCGAGCTTCACGGTCTGGCCGTTGTCGGTGGAGTAGTAGATGTTCACGGGGACGGGGCCGCCGAGGACGTTGCAGTAGTTGCCCCAGACGAGCATTTCTTTGCCGTTCACGTCGAAGCAGTGCTCGCCATCGAGGGAGTGGAAGTACCAGCCGGGCTGATCGGGCTTGACGGGTGTGTGAGGGCGATAGTCGGTGCCATCGGGTTTTTTGACGATGATCTCGCGATGGGTTTTGAGGTTGTCGGTGGAGAGAAAGAGGTGCTCGCGGGTGGCGAAGACGATGCTGCCGTTTTTGAGGATGACGCTGAAGGTGATGTTTTCGGCTTCAGGGAATTCTGCGGTGTGAGGCCAGGTGGTGCCGTTGTCTTCGGAGAGCATGATGCGGGTGCCTTTGAAGGCGAAGGCCTTGTTGTCGCGCTGGGTGTCGATGTAAGGGGCCTCGGGTGAGGGCATGCGGTAGAGGAAGTGCTCGGTCTCGCCGGTGATGG
>Ga0114968_10002530_pt1 | contig 13947 bp, 16 predicted proteins | sample M_130807_EF_Meta_FD_87020 | JGI IMG/M metagenome (GOLD analysis project Ga0114968, IMG submission 87020) | Freshwater microbial communities from Lake Montjoie, Canada to study carbon cycling - M_130807_EF_MetaG | ecosystem: Environmental > Aquatic > Freshwater > Lake | place: Lake Montjoie... | reverse complement strand
GGGCCTCATCCCAAGCCTTATCAAATTCAATCGCAACCTCATCACCCTGCAACAGAATGCAGTCCGCCGGCTCCGTCTCGACGACATCCACATAGACGACAAGTCCACCCATAGAAGTAATGCAAACAGGGATTGTCGTTCCGCGTTTCAAAACACCATATTGTGTGAGGGAATAATCGAGTTCATCCTTAATGTTTGTATCGAAGAACACCGAGTCGTGGGGGCGCAATTTGATGCGTGTGGCCTCTGGGAAGGATTCCTCTGTTAGCCATTCGACCCTGCATGACGTACCATCTCCTCCCACAGAAAGCCAAGTACAGAGCCAAGGAGGGATGAACAGGGCTGGCGTGTCACTCTCAATTCCTGAATTCCGCACAGGCCGGCCGAGGGCAATGTAATATGTCTGTTCAGCGGTGGAGATGGCAGCAAGTATACGCTTCGCATCTGAATTCTCCGTGTGAATTCTTCGCCACTCTGTTTCATCGAGAAAACATGTGTGCATATCTGCGGGATCCTCCAAGAAATCCTGGGACCAAATTGCATATTCCATTTTTCGTACGTAATTTAGCCGACCTCCACGAATCAATTTTATCCCGATAGAGCAAATGGGTCTATTGTGTATGAGAGATACGACCATCGATCCTTTCAAACAGAGCCTCGCATCGATAACATTAACCGCCGAACAGCGGATTCTTATCGAGGAGAGATATATACGTCTTTTACTCGAGTCCCACACGAAATGCCGTACTATTTCGGGTTTGTATCATACAACACGCTGTATAACAACAATCGGTTCTATTATCGTCCCTGCTTTACTGTCAATTCAGTATACGAATGGTGCACCGTTTTCCGCCTTCACGCAGTACGTATACTGGACCACGTGGTTTATTTCGCTCCTTGTGACGGTATCCAACGGCGTATTGACGCTGTTCAAATTCGACAAAAAATACTACATGATGTTCGTATCCTATGAACAACTGAAAACGGAGGGGTGGCAGTTCCTGGCCTTGACAGGGAGGTACACTGGATCCGAAAAGGATAAAACGAACAACCACGATGCGCAATTCCGGTTTTTCTGCAAGACGATCGAGAAATTGTGGATGCGACTGATGGAGGAGGAGTATGTTAAAATACAGGATGTCGATAAATCAACTGCCGCCCAGAATCAGTGCCAGGGACAAATACAGGGGTCCATACCGTCGCTTGTGGATATAAACAGGACTCCCGAGAAGGATGATATGATGACAAAACTTGCCGCCCTTTTAACATCGAGTAGTGCTCCAAGACAGCAAAAACCTGGCGTAGAAATAGAGGAACCCCTTATATCCTCGAATGACGCAGACAACGAGAAGGGGTCAAATAACACGAAAAACACATTCACCACAATTACAATTGAATGAGCATTCTACGAGGAAGAATCGGCATAGAATGGGTATGGCGTTTCACGAAACAGGTGGGCCACACCAATGTCAGTGTGATATATTCTGTATGAGGAAGGCACTGCCAGGACAGGCATTCTGCCACGTACATCTCAACAAGTGCTCGCGTATCTCCCCACTCTCTGGCTCCGAGCCTGATTGGCATCCATCCCTGTGGAATAAGAAGAACGAATTTCGCGAGACGCATAACTGTTTCTCGTACGCGATGAATGTGTTTGACCCGAAACAGATCAAGAAATGCAAGGGGAAGAAGGAATGTACAGCGCCGTTTCATCAGCCTGGGAAAGCTGCAGGCTATGAGGGATTTAGTGAGGGTAGACCGAAAACATGTCCGAATATGATCGCACGTATTTTTGGTGATAATCCGTCATTTGTGTTGAGTGATTTTACGTCGCAGTGTCCTGCTGGAACCTCCAAAATCGCGGTTATTATTGACGAGAGCGATGACTACCATTTTTTGAGACAGGATTCCAATCGGTATTGGTCACACAAGCCAGGGGCACAGAAGGTTGTTGCGAAAGATGCGTATGGACATCGGATCTGGGATCCTAAACTCGCGAATTATGACTATACGCACAACAAGAAGGGTACGCTAAATTACGATATTTTCTGCAGTTATTTGTGTATGCCGAGGAATGTTCCGCTCTACGCTTCTAGCTAGAGCTAGAAGCGCAATGCCTCCTTATAGAGGAGGTACGCTTCCTCGTAGAAGCGCAATGCCTCCTTATAGAGGAGGTACGCTTCTAGCTAGAGCTAGAAGCTTGCGTACTCCTCGCCTGTTCCCGCTCACTCATCCATTTCTTTCCGGCTTGACTGGAGAGTATTGTAGACATTGGATCGAATTTGGCAAGAGCCTCCACACAATCAATGCGTTTTCTAGGATTCATACAAAGAAGCCCTCGTAGGATTTCTTTTATCGACATAAATGTCGCAGCATCATCTTGAACGTGTGTTATTTGTATATAATGCCGAAACAAGACTAAAATAACGTATCCGATTGACCATGCATCAAACGCCGGCCAATAGTAGTTGAAAAACGAAACGAGATTCTGTTCTTTCATCGATTTGGACGAATTCCAGAATTCCACGAAGGAATGTATTTGCTGTTTGATTGAAAGACCTGCGTGGACGTTGGCGGATTGTATTGCCCCCTTCTCCTTTATTGTATCGCGAATGGTCTGATTCAAGGCGATTCCCTTTTTCAGCCCGGTCAAAATACTAATTTCGGGTGGTTCGACATCGTAGGCTGGACTGTAGACCTTCCAGCGCTCCTGTATGATTTCCAGTGTTATGTTTCGCGATGAAAAACTCATCCCGAAATCGATTAAACGGGGCAGCGATGTCTTTTCGTCAAACAGGATGTTTCGTGGGCTAATATCGTAATGCGAATAGCCGTGTAAGGCAAGAACAGCCCCGCATTCGAGCAGCCGTGTAATGCATTGATGAAAAGGAAACGATCCTGTTCCCGCCTTGATTGTATTAAATTGTTGTAATATCGTTACACCTCCATACGGCATAACGAAACTAACCATATCTTTCAGTCCTTGGCGCTGGATCACCCTGCATGTATTGGCCCCGTCTTTAGCAGAAATAATCGGTGTGCAGAGTGAATTCGGATCAGGCAATACGAAATACTTGGACGAATCTTGAATTCCCCCCAGACTCTTTGCCGCCTCCAACTCGGCCTCGGCATCAATCGGCTTTCCGATTTTTCCGACCAACATACCTTTTTTGCCCTTCCCCCTCCCCTCCTTGCATTTTAGAGGTGGATCAAATACACATCCGAATGTACCCTGTCCTATTAATCTACCGCCCTCCATCCTATCTATCGCGGAGTACTGAATTTAAGTACCCCCGCACATAATGTATCATTGACAATTTTCAAACCACAGTGTGGTGTAGAGGAGAGATGTCCGGGAGTACCTGGATGGTTTTAAGCATCCTTATAGGATTATTAATTTTAGATTTGTTTTCGCCCAATACACTTCTCGAAGGGTTTGGTGCCCTCAATCCAGCAGCAGCAAATCCACCCCCGCCTCTGCAAGATCCGACAAACAACTTTCTGACAAACCAATTTGACAAGCGAGGAGACATCAGCCCATACAGTGAGGAGGGAGGCTACAAGAGCGACGCCAGATACTTTGCAGGATGGATGGATGTTCAACGACTCGGATCGAAGCGTGATTACTGTCGTGTCGTGTTTCCAATGGGGGCTCCTGAATCCATGTCATTCTTCGCCTGTGCCCTCGCAGGCACCCAAGGCCTATCGAGTGTCCTGTATAAATCAAAAAATATCAAGAGCGGTCTCAAACTCGGACGTGATGACTACATTAATAGAATTCGCAGGGATGGACGCGATGCCTACTGCCGAATCCTCCGCCAGCCGAATGGAGTGTTCTTACCGATGTGTCTAGCGGCAGACGATACTAAATTCGCCGATAAGGATGTTCTCGATACGAAACCTCCAGATGAGATTGAAACCCTGCTGGATTTCTACAGTGGTTGCAGGCTCTGGCTGCGATTCCGTGATGATATGCTAGACTACATCGGCAGTGCTATCCTACAGACGGCTGCTGGGACTGCAATTGATGATACCCCTCGCCCTGAACAAACAAAGGGTGTGGAATTCAACGGGAAGGATCAATTCATTCGTCTGGGAGATTCCCCAGATCTCACATTTGGGAATGAGGGGTCTCTGCGATCCGTTCGCGCCTGGACGGTCTGGGTGAAATTCGAGGAATTCACGAACAATGCACATATTTTCGATTTCGGAAATGGACAGGGAGTGGACAACGTCTTTCTGGGAATTTTAGGGAAGGGAGATGCTGACACTGACAATGGAAATCTGCTCCGCCCCGAATCGGTTTGCACGTCGAGCACCGTTCCTACCAGTCCTAGCGGTGCGCAATGGTGTCCCGAGCTGCGAGCCCCCGACGCACTCCTGTCATCGAGTGGAAATATTGACGAGTACACGTGTAAGGGATTCGAGAGTCAGGTAGATATGGACCAGGCCAAGCCCATAATGACTGTTCCAGGAAAAGCAGGTAGTATGGCGACACTTCTCTTCGAAGTCTGGGATTCGACTCTGCGTAAGATGCAACTCAAAATCAACAATGCTATTCCCAAGGGGAAATGGACTCATATTGTTATCACGGCGAAGTCAATGGATGCGATGCGTCCTGATATTGTAGTGTACATAAATGGTGAGTTGATCTATACCCAAGAGGCAGGATTTCTGCCGCAGAATGCAATAACTGAATCGAATTATATTGGAAAATCGAACTGGACGGATTCTGCGGGCGAATACGAACTCCGCGATGAACTTTTCCAGGGATCCATCTTTGATTTCAGAATGTACAATCGCCCAGTGTCTGACAGAAAAATAAAGACGATGTTCGCTTGGGGTAACAGGATGCTCGGCCTACGCACATAGACGGATAGAAAACCCCCCGTATTTTTTGACAGGGACGTAAATATATTCATTCTGTTTGTACTGTTTCGTTTCGAACTCGTCGTCGGATAGCGACACGATCCCCGTCGCACCTATTTTCTTCAGATACTCCTTCATAATCTGCTCCTCGGTTATAGATGTATCCACATAGCGGTAGCCGTGCAGAAATCCAGTGTATTTCCATACACTAACATACGCGTAGAGCATTTGTAGATACTACATATGCTCTAGCCTATCGTCTCAATTTTCTTCAGCGAAAATACGCCTTTGTCTGTGATGCGCCGAGCACATACAGCCCGTCGTCGCGAATCACCCTGTTGAGTAGTCCATCGCCATACAAGAACTGGCCCGATGCCAATGCCCTATCAAACGCATCTATGAAATTCCCAATGCAATTCCTGTTAATGTACACCATCTTCGCGCCCTTCACCTGAAATACGCGATCCAACTTGTGCGTGATGGGTTTTGAGACTTTCAGGGCATCCGCACACATAATAAACATATCCCACGATCCACTTTGATTGAGGTCATCGGCTTCATGCAATAGCCGACGAATACTGTTTGGATGCTCTAGACATACGAGGCGATCATGTAGTAGCAGAAGGCCTTTATTGGACTTGTAGGCTGCTTTTAGAAGAGTGTACGTGCACCAGCCAGTATGTAAATAGTCCGCGCTCGTCATGCTTTCCTGTAAAAGGCTAGTAGGTGATAGATATTCGTGAGGCTCCATTGAAAAAGGTTGTATGCTTATGTGAAACTGCTGTTCTAATGCGGCGATCGCATCGAGAGATTTCTCTGGACGATGAATCGTGTACGCTAGATAATCAGCAAACATCTCCTGTAGTATTCTGCACGATCTTTAGACTTACCTTAATAGTTGGCGTCCTTCTCCCATTGCCCCCATTGCTTCTTCCAATACTGCATCTGCTGCATCTGCTGCACCTGCTGCACCTGCCACGGTTGTAGCAGGAGTCTTGTAGAGGGCTCGGATAGGAATCCACTCCCACTGGGCGTCAATCTGTGGAACCGCCATATGCAGGGATTTGGCGAGTGTCTTTAGCGCATCATTCGTGTACTCTCGCAGACTCTCTAGCTGGGGGAGGGCTGTTGTGATGACCCAGTCCGTTCCCCTCGCCTCCGCCTGAACCTGTTGAAAGATCCCCTGGAGTGTATCAGCCGCTGCAGTCACGAGTGTCTGTAGAATCTGCCCAATCTCCTTCTTGCGATTAAATCGTGCCTCGGTATGCTCCAACCTCCGCTGCCACTCTGTTTCGGTTATCTTTTGTAACAAGTAGTCGACATTGATATCCTTGTTCATCAGAAGATCTGGGCGCGCAGGGTAATTCGGCAGACGCGCCTCAATATCGGTAACTCTCCTGTGAATATCGAGAATCCTGTTCTTATTCTTCATTGTGTAGGCCGTTCCAATAATCTGGCGTGTGAAATGCCAGGCGGGTGGCATACCTCCACAGGGAATGTCGCCAATTTCCCTCGGCGCCTGGCCACCGCCGTTTCGCCGCAGCCACTCGTAATAATGGGGATTATGCACACGGCCTGTCACGACGTGTCCCGTGTTCCAGGAGAAGGCCGTGTTACAACCATCTACTGTGCACCACATTTGATCGCAGCCGTCGATCTTGAAGATGCGCGCGGCGCACTTTGGGCAGGGACGTGTTTCCTTCTTAATCGCCTTTGCAGATTCCACGCTATCTGGATTGCACGTATGCTGTACGTCAGGATTCAGCACTTCCAGGCAGTCTGCGCATGTGGACTTCTCACAGACGCCGCATTTGTAGGCGGTGGAGAGGAAGCCGCGACAGTCGGTGGCGGGACATTTCATCAGGAACTCACGCCTCACACGCTCGCCCTGGCCAGTATCCGTTCCGTGTATGTATATACGATTCCAGCGATTGTATTCTTTCGTGTTCGCAGAGGCAGCATTGTTTGCAGGGTTGTATTCGGCTTCGTGATAGTCATTTGCCGCTGTGACAGTTCCTTTCAGCTGCTGTTTGAGCTCTTTGAAGAGTGGTTTCTCCTCCTCGGTGAGTAGATCAAGATCCTTTTTCTCTCGCAGGGGTGTGTACTGTTTTAGAACTTCTAGGTGCTTTGAACGGAGAGATGATAGAATCTTGCGTTTTTCCGATAGAACACGCGACAACTCGATCGCAGCATCGTTTAAGCGCTCCATATTCTTTCTCGCCTCCGCGTAAATCTGCATCGCAGGGAGCATTGCCTTCTCACGCTCAAGCAGAATCGTTTGACGATGTTTGCGCAAGGTGTTGTTTCGGAATGATAGGGGGAAATTCTGGGCCATAAACTCGACATTCCAGCCGCGTTTGCAGGAATAGCAGTGGGGGTCCTCGTGGCTACTGACAATATAGCCCTGTTGGCATTCCTTGCAGGCTTCAATAGGACAATACTGGCACGCGATTCGCGAACGGGTTTTTGCAGTGAATGTGTTCAGGCAGATGGAACAGGATGGCGACGTCATTGCAGGCTGATACTAGATACGAGTGAATCCGTCTCTTCAATTTTTTGAGTCGGCTTAACAACAATGTAAAAATCCCGCACCGAAATCGCTGGTGGATGAATAACACGGGGAACAAACATCGCTGTCTCCTCTTCCATTGTGTCTTCCACGGTAATAACCTCGGGCCTTGGAAATCCGTTGAATTCCGAGGCCGTTGCCCTCGTATAGGCACCCATTGAAGGAAACCGCAGCCAATCCCCCACGAACAGTTCTTCCATGGAGTCAGATCGTGCGATCACATCCAGGCTATCACACGTCCTACCGAAAAGAACACCTGACCTCCAGGGCCTCGGCTTGGAGTCATCTACACACACACGTGTCCACATCGGCTTCGCCTGGTCAAACAGAATGTTGGAAAACTGGCCATAAATACTGTCATCAATCGTGTATTTGAAGCCGTCCCCTGCCGCCTTTTTGCCGATCACTTGCACGTAAAAGTCAAACGAATTCGCGGCAAAGAATCGCCCAGGCTCTGCAATCACATTGAAATCCCTCTTGTAACACGCGGGGAGGTGCTGTATTTCCTCCAGCGCCCCGCGAATTGTCAACGCCTTCATTCTAAAATCACTCGTATTTGCCACAAAGCCGCCCCCTATATCAAGAGTACGCGCATCGTGGCCCAATTTCCAAAGATTTCCGTAGTTCTTCAGGCACGTTTTAATCGCCGCCGCATAGAGCGACGTGCTTTTGCATCCAGATCCCACGTGGAAACTGAATCCGTCAAGCTCAATAGCACAGCTGTAAGCTTTCCTCGCAATTTTCTCGATATCTGCCGGTGCCGCACCGAATTTGGTGGAAAAGGGCATATCACTCCCACTGTCATCCACTGCAAGTCGAATGAGCGCCTTCCCCTTGTACCCCTGTTCGGCGATTTTCTCCACTTCTTCCACAGAATCCACCACTGTCGTCGGAGAACCGACCTGTTTCGCTGCCTCAAGATCTCTACCCGATTTACACGGGTTTGCGTAGATGATTCGCTCTGGAATGGGGCTGCGGGCGAGTTCGCGAACAGACATCAGCTCACGCTGACTTGCGCAATCAAATCCCACCTGCTTATCGTACAAGTAGTTGAGAAACAGGGGTTCTGGATTGCATTTCACCGCGTAAAATGGCTTGACTGTGGGCAGCTGCCTCCTCCAAAAGTCGAGGGTTGCGTCGATACGCCGAGGAAACATCGCGTAGAAGGCACCAGAGCGAGGGAACCGAGCTGTGAACTCGGAGACGATGGACGATAGTTTTGCCAGTGCTACTGAATAGATGCTATTGAGAAAATAAGTTTAGGCACTTAATATGGAACCGTAGAATACAGGCAGATGGCCGCTGCTTCCCCTCCTCTTGAACTAATGCCCTGTGCCGGGCTTGCGAACAAACTGCGTGCGATCGTGAGCGGAATGTGCTGGGCGCAGGATATGGATACACGTCTGCATGTCGTATGGAGAAGTGAGATACGTCTTCTTATTGGGCAATTCTACACCTATTTTGACATTCAATCCGTTCCTTCCTGGGTCACTATCGAGGAATGTCTGACTGTGCCGAATTCTTCTTGGAATGATGTTCGGACTATTTGCAGTGCAGATGAATTCGTTCAGTATATGGAACAGCATATGGATCGTCGTCCTTACAGGCTCAAATCATATTCGCGATTTCACAATAGCGACAATGAGCGTTGGCTGGATATGCTGCGTTGCCTGAAACCCCATCCGAATTTCCTCGTAAGGCGGAACCAGATTTTCGGCCCGGTTGGCGCCCCTGTGGTCGGCGTGCACATTCGGCGCACAGATAATGCGAAATCAATCAAGTTTTCCCCGTCACACCTGTTCTGGGATGCGATGGAGGCGTGCAGCCCAGATACGGTATTTTACATTGCGACGGATGACCCCGCCGAGAGGAGAGAGGCCATTCGTAGGTTCGGGGCCGCCCGTATTCTTGTGGGGTACGCGACGATTCTGGGGCGCGATACAATGGAGGGAGGTCATCAGGGTATGCTCGATATGTACTGTTTGAGTACATGTTCAAAAATACTGGGATCCTATTGGTCGTCGTTTAGCGAAATGGCGGCGGCGTGGGGGAATGTGCCGCTGGAGACTATGAATGCCAGTTCCTAGGAATTATTTTCGTTGTTCTCGCATTCAGTTTTTAAAAAACACATTTTTCCATCATAATCTAGCTCAATCTCAACTTCTCTCCCATTCTTATCAATAAATACATATGAGGCCATCTGGCCGTTTCCCGCAGGTCCATAGCGAATGGTTTTTACGTATTTCCCCGCATATTTGGGTTCTTTTGAAGTAAAATATTTAGCTTCTCCCCCCCCAATAAAAACTCTGCGTGTTGCCAGGGCATACTTATAACATTCTCCAGGTGTTGGGGTAATCCGATATACTTCAGTTTCTCCTGGATGCTTATCTTGCGATTCATTACGATTGGCCTTCAAGGTTTTTTTTATATTATTAAAAGCGTTTTTATGATACCATCTCATGCGGCTGCGTTTCCACCACTGTCCTCCCTTTAACTTTTTACGCATCGTACTGTTCTTCTTTCTTGGCATACCCTCTAATGGGGATAGATTTATTTCTTCCCCTGCGCCTGCGCCTTGAGCCACTCGGCATAGCCGTGACTGTACTCCACGAAATAGGATGAGCCCAGGATCTGAATCGCCATTTCGTGCAGCTCCCGCTCCTTCGGGCTCATTGAGGCGACGTACGCCGCAGCCTTCTCGGGAACTTCGTGTGTGGGAGGGGGTTCATAATCAGTAGGCATTTTGATTCTCTAGAAGATAATCAGACTACCGACTCAATTTTGGGACGCTGTAGCGTTGATGCATTCAACGTACGCATCCCAGCCATTTCGTGCAATGTACTGCATATTTCGTAGTGTCCATGCATAAGACATACCACTATGAGTATCTTTTAGAGCCATCGCCCCAGTAATCCGCCCATTGATCGGCGCGTTCGAAAACATAAATCCGCCGTCGCCAGGGTCTGCCTTCAAGTCCTCCCATGTTCGTGTCGTCTCGACTGCCTGAAATCCATCCTCAAGCATCTTCCTATCATTGGCACTTGTGATAAAACTAAAGTCTCCACGGGCGTACATTGTACGTCTGTAGAAGAGGTGATCCCCTTCAATTTTTTTTGCGCCACACGAATAAGAATGTCTGTAAAGGATCCGCGTGTTCTTTCCATCAAAACCCCAGAGGATATGCTGGAAATTCTCCGTTCGAGGGGGACTCTGTTGCGTGATTTCAAGAAGGGTGCTACGATTACCGTGTGGAATCGGATGGAGAAGAACTACAGTTATGTTTTAGAGGAGAGTCCTGGCAGGGGGTTCGATCCTGAATTCAAGCCGTGGGCAAACCCTGGAAAAATGCTCGAGCTGGGCGTGTTCAATGGAAAATATCTGAACGACTGTCTTCTGGAATTCCCCGCAGATTGGTTCTTGAATGCGATAGCAAAGGAGAAGCTCCGCCCCTCGGACCCCACTGTGGACGTGAATCTTCTCAAAGCCGATAGTCGCCTACCCTTATCGGACTGGAAGCAGAAGGCGTGGGTTGCCAGGCCCGGTGGGCACACAACCCTGTCAGACCCGAGAAAAAACCCAGACGAACGCGGCTGGTTTCAATGGTACTGCAGGTATTGGCTCGGCAGACGTATTCCTGAACTCGATGCGAAACAGATCCAGCGATGGAAGGCGTTCAGCAGGCACGCGGGACAGATACGGGCGAATTGCACAAAGGGTGATACGAAATGCAGGCCGAGGCAGAGGCAGGCCCTCCTCCAGTGGTCCTGGAATCCGTACTACTAGGGTAAATTGAGTTGTTCGACCATACCGGATAGTGAGGGGATACCTTAACAATACATCTGTCTAATTAACAGGGATGGCTCTTGTAGCGTTTGATTTAGATAAAACACTCGGATATTTCAAGCATATTTCACCGTGGGGAGATTTTTTCAGTTTGGATACTCTCGAAAATCCGTTCAATCTGGATATTAATCCAGAGTTCAAATTGTCGGATTCTCTCCGTAAAAAGTTGCGAATGGTTGAGACCAGATTCATTGAGGCCGTGTTAGCCGACAAGAGATTGCTTCGGTCAATATTGCGCCCGAACATTGACTACATGATTCGGCCAATAATCAAGGCAAAAAGGGCGAACAAGGTCCGTGCGGTGATTATGTACTCCAATACGTGGAGTACGTGGACAATGATTTTCGCGAAACGGCTGATTGAAACAATCTACGAATGCAAGGGTCTGTTCGATGCGACAATTGATGCAACCCACTCTGTCCGAATGACTGATTGGGCCGTCATAGAAGGCGGTGAACCGATCAAGACATTCCGTGTTTTACGGAAGATTTTCAGGAACATCTGCAAGGTAAAGGGAACTATTGATCCGAAGGATGTGCTGTTTATAGATGAACGGAAGATGGATCATCATCTGCATGGGGATGTTCCGAATGGTCTGACGTACCTGAAACCGACGCAATTTAGTCCGATGCTTTCAGACACCGTGAAGAAACTTGCCTTTGTGACGGGGGTAGAGGTGATGCACGAATGTGGGTTGCTCAAAGACACGGAGTATTTAGAATCCCCTATTTTCGACTGCAATAAATTCGGAAAAAACAATACCATGTTCCGTCTTACGAATATATTAACGTTGTTTGAGATGGCGGAAGAATACATCCGAAAGGCCGGATCAAATGGGGAAGTATTTAACAGTGATAGCACTTTAATTAAGCGCACCATTGCGAAATATTTATTAAAGTTCTAGTTCCTTCTCTGCTTACGGGTAGCCTTCTGTCCACTGGTATTTCTTCTAGACATAACACGGATAATAGCAATACCGGATGAACTGGGCATACGCATAGCGGGCGCCATACGCATAGGCATCGGCATAGCGGGCGCCATAGCCATACGGGGAGCGCGCTTCCTGTGGCGACGAGTCTTATTTTTTCCGAACAAAACGGATGTCAGCTGGTTGATTATACTTGGCATCTATACTATAGTGCGCTTTATTTTTGCAGATTCCTTTCGCCAAACAGTTCAAATGCAGGAAACATTGAATCTGGAGGGATTTGCGGAGAGTCTGAAGAATCACCGGATTTTCTGTGTAGGCGTGAAACATCTTGCCGCTCTTCTTCGTTCGCGAATAGGTCTCATTGATACTGAAGTTGCCCATCGAGGGCGGAAAATTCTCTGTATTCAGGAAGGATCTGCAGACAGTGGCTGGCTTCTGCGAATGAAATGGGATGCGATCTTTTGTGTGCGAGATACGCAGGATCTTCGGCTAGCCCTGACATACATTACAAACTGTGTGAAACCTGCACGTGTTGTCTGGGGTGGCGAGCCTAGTGCGACGGTATTTCAGGCTTTGGCGCGGTGTGATAGTTTGACTCTGATCGGGTTCGGACCTACTCCTCCTAGACAACAGGACTGGGATACTATATTCTGGTCACACGATGCAATCTATGATGAAATTGAGCCATGTTTAGTACAGCGGCTAGGGGCACTGAATACCGGGAAATACAACCTACGCTCTGTCCTAAAAGAAATAAAAGCATCGGAAGTTGGTCTCGTTTGGTCCAATATAGGTGATACGGATAAACGCGGATCGCTCTATTGGTTTGATCCATCCGAGGGTCTGTCTGGATCTCTGTTTTCGCCGAAGGAGGCTGTCGATATTTTACGTGCTGTTGCCGATTCTATAGGGGGATTTAATGTATCATAACTACTTCATCCCTTTCTTCTTGGGTGCAGGGGCGAGCTTCTTGGGCACAGGCTTCTTGGGCGCAGGCTTCTTGGGCGCAGGCTTCTTGGGTAGGGGAGGGGGGGCGAGGTAAGGCCGGCGCAGAGAGAGGGGCGTCAATGTCTCTGGAAGACCCCCTTGTCGTTGTGGCTCCCCTTGAAACCGTGGCGACAATGTCTCTGGAAGACCCCCTTGTCGTTGTGTCATATTCCCCTGGAATCCCTCATACAGAGCGCGCCACACTGCCTTGTGGGTGAGTTGGTAGACGAGAGCGAACACAAGAGCGTGCACGGCAGCCACTGCCAGCTTGGAGCCATTGGGTGGAAGTCTAACGAGCACACCAGGTGTTAGCACAAAGAACAGGATAGCGATAAATAGTAACATTGCGAGTGTCATACTGTATAGTAAATACTTCGATTATTTGCATTCAATGACTGCGAATATGTGAAGTATGTAGTGTTTCTCTAAAGGGGTTATAAGTCCGCGTTAATGCTTGGAATAACCCCTTGCGGGGTTATGTATCCGCATTAACTGCGTTAATGCTTGAACAGCTTGAAGGTACCCTTCTTCGCCTTGTAGCCAGCCTTCACCAGGTTCTTCAGTGCCTTCTTGCCCAGCGCGTGCTTCTTGCGAGACACAATGCGGCCCTTGTGCTTCATCAGGTCCCTCTTGGTCAGGCCACCGCTAGTGTGGCGTGCAGTTCCGTGCCAGACCTGTGCCTTGGAGCCCACTGCCATTGCACCACCAGCCTGACCCATACTGCTGGTGTTCATCATGTTCTTCATGT
>Ga0114968_10002529_pt1 | contig 13949 bp, 10 predicted proteins | sample M_130807_EF_Meta_FD_87020 | JGI IMG/M metagenome (GOLD analysis project Ga0114968, IMG submission 87020) | Freshwater microbial communities from Lake Montjoie, Canada to study carbon cycling - M_130807_EF_MetaG | ecosystem: Environmental > Aquatic > Freshwater > Lake | place: Lake Montjoie... | reverse complement strand
TCACCTTGCCGTTGAAACGATTGATCGTGTATCCCGTGAATGCCCGGGCCGCCTGGCGGATGTCCTCCTCGCTGTAGTGGCCCTGGCCCAGAGTGAACAACTCCATCACCTCGCGGGCGAAATTCTCATTCGGTTTCCCCTTCACCGAGGTTTGCATGTCGAGAAACAACATCATCGCCCCGTCGCGGGCCACCGCATGAGTCAGGTCCTTGAAATTTCCCAACGCATGAGAGCGGAACAGTTGGTTCTGTTGGAACAGCAGCGCGGGTTGTTTCACCTTTTGCAAGCTGTTGGCAAAGTGATCGTGCCAGAACAAGGTCATCTTCTCCCGCAACGGCGCGCGCGACAGCAACATTCTATCCAACCACCATCCCTGGGCTTCCAGACCGCGACTGCGCTCTTCCTGGCCCAACTGCTGCAAGGCCATCCTGCGTTTGTTCTCCCGCTCCTCATCCGACATGTCATTCGTATCCATCCGGATCGCGCGGATCGCCTCGAATCGTTTTCTTGCGTCCTGCGCCATGCTCTCGGAACTGGTCCAAGCCGGCGTCTTGATTGACGCGATGGTTTCCGTCGGTTGCAAAAACGAATCCACGGCATTCATTCTTCCCATGGCGTGCAAGGTTGCCACATCATGGGGGTTGCCGCCAAAGCCCGCACGATTGAGCAAATGTGCGGCTTCTTCGATGGTCCAGTGATTGTCTGCTTGCGGTAACATGGTAGGTGCCGGATGAAACCCCGTTGCGGCACAGTGGTTGCGTTGCTCCTCGAATAAAAAAGCGACCGCTGTTTCCGGCGGTCGCTTTTTTGATGATCAGCCTGCGAGACGATTATTTCTTCTTCGCAGTCTTCTTGGCTTGGGTAGCAGCCCCCGAGCGTTTCTCCTCAATGGCAGCCTGGGCGGCGGCAAGGCGAGCGACAGGGACGCGGTAGGGAGAACAACTGACGTAATCCAGACCGAGTTTGTGACAGAACTTCACCGAGTCGGGATCGCCACCGTGCTCGCCGCAAATGCCAAGCTTGATGCCCGGGCGCACGCTGCGACCTTTGGCAACGGCGATCTCCATCAGTTGGCCCACTCCCGTCACATCCAGCGTCGCGAAGGGGTTTTTCTTGAAGATTTCGTTTTCGGTGTAGGGCAGCAGGAAATTGCCCATGTCATCGCGACTAATGCCCAGCGCCGTCTGCGTGAGGTCATTCGTGCCAAAGCTGAAAAACTGCGCCGTGCCCGCGATGTCGTCGGCGGTGAGCGCTCCGCGTGGAACTTCGATCATGGTGCCGACAAGATAATCAAACTTGATTTTTTTCTCGCTCATGACCTGCTTGGCGACCGCATTGACCACGTCAACCTGCAACTGCAGTTCCTTGGCAAAACCAACCAACGGAATCATCACCTCGGGTTTGACCTTGATGCCTTTTTTCGCCACATCAGCCGCTGCCTCGAAAATCGCGCGAGCCTGCATTTCTGTGATTTCGGGATACGCGATGCCAAGTCGGCAACCGCGATGTCCGAGCATGGGATTGAACTCGTGCAGTTGCGCAACGCGCTGCATGATGTATTCGACGCTGATGTTCAGCTTCTTCGAGAGGTCGAGCTGCTGCTCCTTGCTGTGGGGCAGGAACTCGTGAAGCGGCGGATCGAGAAGGCGGATGGTCGCGGGAAGACCTTTGAGCGCCTTGAAGATGCCCGTGAAGTCGGCACGCTGGTAGGGAAGCAATTTGGCGAGCGCGGCACGACGGGCGGTCTCGTTGTTGGCAAGGATCATCTCGCGCATCGCATCGATGCGATCCCCTTCAAAGAACATGTGCTCCGTGCGAGTGAGGCCGATGCCTTTGGCACCGAAAGCCACCGCGATGTTGGTTTGCTCGGGTGTGTCGGCATTGGTCCGCACGTCCATGCGGCTTGCTTTTTCGCACCACTGCATCAGTTGCAGGAAACTCTTGAACTTCTCGGATTTTTGCGAGGTTTTATTGTTGCTCACAACACCGGTGATGATTTCAGACGGAGCTGTTTTCAACTCGCCGCCGTAAACGATGCCCGAAGTTCCATCGATGGACAGGAAGTCACCCTCCTTGAATGTATGTCCCGAAACACTGACGGTCTTTTTATCGTAGTTGATATCCAGGGCGCCAGCGCCACAGATGCAGACCTTGCCCATCTGACGGGCCACAAGAGCCGCGTGAGAGGACACTCCCCCTTTTGCGGTGAGAATTCCTTCGGCTGCAATCATGCCGCGAAGGTCCTCGGGACTGGTTTCGTTGCGAACCAGCAACACCTTCTCGCCTGCCTGTTCGGCAAGCACGGCACGATCGGCATTGAAATAGACCTTGCCGGAAGCGGCCCCGGGGCCGGCGGGCAAACCAGTGGCGATGGCCTTGGCCTTCTTGACATCGGCGAGGTCGAAGATCGGCGCAAGCAGCTGATCGAGCTGGTCAGCCGGATTGCGCAACACGGCGGTTTCCCAATCGATGAGTTTTTCCTTCACCATGTCCATCGAAAACTTGAGAGCCGCAGCGGCGGTGCGTTTGCCGTTGCGAGTCTGCAACATGAACAACTTGCCTTCCTGCACGGTGAATTCAATATCCTGCACATCCTTGAAGTGCTTTTCAAGAATCGAGCGAACCTTCATAAGTTCTGCATAGGATTTGGGCATCACTTTTTTCAGCTTGCTGACTGGTTCCGGCGTGCGAACCCCGGCGACGACATCCTCACCTTGCGCGTTGATGAGGAATTCCCCGTAAAACTCATCCGCGCCGTTGGCGGGGTTGCGGGTAAAAGCAACGCCCGAACCGGACGTGTTGCCGGTGTTGCCATAAACCATCGCCTGAACATTGACTGCCGTACCCCATTCGGCGGGAATGTTGTACTTGCGGCGATACACGATCGCGCGGTCGTTCATCCACGAACCGAAAACGGCTCCGGCCGCACCGCGCAGCTGATCCCAGGGATTGGCGGGAAATCCCTTGCCCGTGCGCTCCTTGACGAGTGCTTTGAACCGTTTGCACAATTCCTGCTGGTCTTCCGCAGTCAATGCGGAGTCCTCGATGTCGGCATGATACTTCGCGTGCTTGAACTCCTCAATAACCACTTCAAAAGGCTCATGGTCCTCGCCCTCGCGTTTTTGCACGCCAAGAACCACGTCTCCGTACATTTGAATGAAACGGCGATAACAATCCCACGCGAAGCGCTCGTTTTTCGTGGCCTTGGCCAGGGACAGCACCGTCTGGTCATTGAGACCGAGATTCAGGATCGTATCCATCATTCCCGGCATCGAGTCACGAGCGCCCGAGCGCACGGCGACGAGGAGAGGCATACCGGCTGAATCACCGAATTTGCAGCCCATGATTTTCTCCATGTTGGCGACCCCTGCTTCCATCTGGGCTTGCAGCGAAGCCGGATAGGACTTTTTGTTGGCGTAGAAAAACGTGCAAACTTCCGTACTGATGGTAAACCCGGGAGGAACAGGAAGACCGATGCGGGTCATTTCCGCGAGATTGGCTCCCTTGCCACCCAGCAGGGCTTTTTGCGAACCGTCGCCATCGGCTTTGCCAGCGCCCCAGTTGTAAACATACTTTGTGGATTTTCCGGCCTTAGCAGCAGCGGATGTCTTTGCAGCTTTCGCCGCCTTCTTTGGTATTGCCATGGTACTTGCGTTTGATTTGTGAGATGAAATGCCGATGGAGAAAACACAGTGTTGGACCCACCGACGCGCGCGGAGACTATCAGCGTTTGCTGTGCTGTCAATCAGTCAATGAGGCAATTTTGCATTTCGACAACAACGGAAATGTCTGCGTTCATACCAATTACGGCTCTCATCGTAACGGTTTGTTTTCAAAAAATTTCTGGTCCAGCACCGCGTCTCAATCATGAGACACAAAAGTCTTTCAACAAATTGATTAATTTTTGTTGACTAGTTCTTGAATTATTCATATTTCTTAAATATCAACTGCACCTGCTATTACATATATGATACGCATAGCTCAACCATCCAACCTTGAATTGCAAGCACTTTCGGTGCTCTGGCATCACGGTCCATCAACCGTGGCGACAGTGTTGGAAGAGCTGCCCGACGGCAAGGAAAGGGCGTACACAACTGTGCTGACGGTAATGCAGAACCTCGAAAAGAAAGGTCATGTGCGAAGAGTCAAGTCGGGCCGTGCTCATGTCTATCAAGCAGCCCATCCCCAAAAATCGGTGGTATCGGAAGCCGTAGAAGAATTTCTCACCAACACTTTTGGAGGTCGCCTCGGTGAAGCGATCCTCGCACTCCTCTCCTCCGGAAAATTATCGTCCGAAGAGAAAGCAAACATCGAACACGAACTAAAACAACACAAAACTATGGCTGCCAAGAAATCAGCGAAGAAGGCCGCGGTCAAGACCGCGAAGAAAGCAGTGAAAAAAGCACCTGCCAAAAAAGCCCCGGCCAAAAAAGCCCCGGCCAAAAAGGCTGCTGTGAAAAAAGCTGCAAAAGCACCCGCTAAAAAAGCTGCTCCAGCGAAAAAAGCGGTTAAAAAACCAAGCAAGAGCGCGAAAAAAGCCGCCAAGCCTGCTGCCAAAAAAGCCGTGGCTAAAAAAGCTGCTCCGGCCAAAAAGGCGGCAAAAAAAGCTCCGGCAAAAAAAGCTGCTGCCAAGAAGTCCGCTGCCAAGCCTGCTGTGAAAGCAGTGAAAAAGACAGCGGCCAAACCTGCCAAGAAGGTTGCCAAAAAATAATCACCTGACGAAAAGACAAGATCTGATCGTTCGGGTTCAATGATAGCGGGAGGTGAACAGCCTCCCGCTTTTTTTCATGCTGTTGCCTCACGCGCCGATCTCCGCCGAACAGGCCCACAACAGTGGATCGAGTCGATCGCGAACTGTTTGAATCAATGCTTCGCCATCCGCTGCGTCAGCAAGCACGGCAAACATGGCAGACCCGGAGCCGCTCATCATCGCCGCGCGAACTTCCGGGCGCGATGTCAGGAAGTTTTTCAGTTCCGCCAGAAAGACAAATTTTCCAAACACCGGTTTTTCAAGATCGTTCACAAGTTCCCCCCAGGGAAAAACCACAGGAGCATAGGAAACTCCGGGCAATTCATACGCGGCATGAACCCTGGCATACGCATCGGCGGTGGAGACGGCGAACGCAGGTTTGAAAATCACGATCGGGCTGCTCTTGGGGTTGTCCGCCGGCTCGATTCTCTCTCCCCTCCCCGTGCAACGTGCCGTCTCACTGCCGAGAAAAAAGGGCACATCGCTGCCCAGTTCGGCGGCGGCGGCAAGCATGTCGATATCCGATAGAACATTGTCGTGCCATTGGTTCCATGCCTTGAGACAGGCTGCGGCATCACTACTGCCGCCGCCAAGACCGGCGCCATGCGGTATGTTTTTGCACAAGCGCAACTCCGCCACACATTTCCGTTTGGACAGTTTCTCAAAAATCCTGGTGGCCTTCACCACCAGATTGCTTTCGTCCCCGGGCACACCCGCGTTGTCGCAGTGAAAGGAAAAATGCTCCGCCTCTCTCAATTCCAGAGTGTCGGCAAGGCCTTTCACCCGGGTGATCCGCGTGTCCACCTCGTGATATCCGTCGCTTCTTTTCCCCAGCACCCTCAGGGAGAGATTGATTTTTGCAGGTGCCTGTATCGTTAGTGTATTTTCACTCATTGCTTATCTTGTCTACCAATCAACGCCATCATCCGACCAGTGCGTCCCATTTCTTTACGATAACTATAATACTTCGACAAGTCCGAAGCGGTGCATAATCGACAGTCGTAAAACCGCCCCAATCCCGCAGCGTCCGCTTGTCTTGAAATCTCAGCGGCGAAGTCGACTTCGTAATGCGGCGGTCGGACGCACGGACCCAGGACGCCCACGAGATTTTCAGGGCGGCAGCCAAACGATCTTTGCATCATTTTAACAGCCTCACCCAGGATGTTGCCTTCCGTGCCTTTTTTTCCCGAGTGCAACAAACCGAAGGCACCGTTTGCGGTGTCGGCAAGCCAGATCGCGCCGCAATCGGCCACATAGATCGCAAGAACCAATCCTGACCCGGATGACGCAATCATCCCATCCACTCCTGCAACAACCGGCAGACCGTCAGCCGCCATGATTCTGTCTGTCTGACCCGCGACAGCGACCCTGTTTCCATGCACCTGCTCCGCCCGCCACCACTGGGCGGTGGAGAAACCCAAGGAGTCCACGGCGCGGGAGTGATGGTCCCGCAGTCGCGACATCACCTCTTCGCGCCCGCCATCCACATTCACGCAGGGAATCCTGGCTACAAAATCGACGTGAAGGCCGTCAATCTGACGCAGCGGTTGCAGGAAATCATCTTCATTCATGGCGTGACAGTTCGCAGCGAGAAAAATCCCGCCACATCAGACCGGGGCGGGATTTTCGGGTGAAAATCGATCAAAAGAACAACTGAACGAAAATCATCTATTGTTCTTAGGATTGTCGAATCATCGACATGGCGCGGCGGGTGGCATCCACGGTGTCGGTTTCCTCCTGGTCCATGGTGGAAAGCATGTCGGCCAAATCCAGGGCGATCTCACGACGCATCCGCGCGACAAGTTCGACCCCTTTCTGGGTAATGCGCACCATGATTTTGCGACGGTCTTCGGCGGCATGAATGCGCTCCACATAGGAAAGCTTTTCCAAGCGGTCCACCAATCCGGTCGCGGCGGCTGTTGAATGCCCCATTTTTTTCGCGATATCCGACATGGTCAGATACTCTTCGCTTGATAAATAGGCTAACAGGAAGAACTGGGGAAATGAAACATTTCCCTTGCTGAGTTCTCCCGACAGGTTGAGAATGCAACTCCGCTGCGTAAAAAGCACGAAGTCTGCAAGACGATCAGCCTCTGCCTGTACAGCAGGGCCCGAATTCACTGTGTGAACGTTTTTCATGGCTGTTATATTTGGATGTTAAAGGGACAAAGTCGCCATAATTGGGACGTAGACAACTTTGTCGGGACAAGCCAAATAGAACAAAAATACCAGATGGTAATCAAGTCTAAATTTTAAAATTATCCTATTAACTTGTGATTAATGAAACCCGCGCTTGCCAGACTATCTGCATGTTCTGGTAGTTTTTCGCTTTCTTTCCTTAATATTATTGTTGAGCTGCGCTTTTGATACGAAGCAAAAAATTCCCGCAATTCTCCCAGCGATTTTCCAAAAATCCTCCGTGGATCTTGTGCGCGGCTTCGAACCTGTCGTTGATGCAATTCTTAAACTTTAAACAAGCCGCCGCGCTTGCCGCCGATCACTGCGGCACCAATGATGGCGACCGAGAGAAAGACCATCGCCCAGACTCCCAGTGCCGCGGATAGTTGCACGCCATTGCCCAAAGTGCTCAGCAGGGCATAAATCGCTTTCGTGATGGGGTAGTGTTCGGTTTGTTGTGCGAGAATCAAACTATCGCTGACCTCCAGCATGGCGAATGCAAAGGCCAGGATCGCTCCGGCTGCAAGGTTCGCCCCGATCAGCGGGATGGCGATTTTCCTCAGTGTTCGCGATGTGGTCGCCCCCAAGGATCGTGCCGCCTCCTCCAAAACGGGGTTGCTTTGCTGCAACCCCGCCACGGCGGAGCGCACGATGTACGGCAGGCGGCGAAACGCATAGGCCACGATAAGCAACAACGCGGGATTGCCATCATTGCCCACCATAAAGGAAAATGGCTGCCCCGGTTGGGAGAGAGCCAGATAACCAAACGCCATGACCAATCCCGGCACAGCCAGCGGCAGCATCACCAGAGCATCAAGAAGCCCTCTTCCGCGCACCTTGCTCCGCACCACGACCCAGGCAACAGAAAGACCTAGAACCAGATCGATGATCGTCGCCATGGAAGAGTAATACAGGCTGTTCTTGATTGAGGGCACCACCAGAGAGTTGCCCAGGGCTTCATGGTAATGGCGCATCGAAAGTGATTCAGGCAACACCGTTTTGTACCAATCGCCGGAGACGGACAGGAGAATCACCCCCAGATGGGGAAGGGAAGCGATGGCGAAGACCGCGACAAAGACAGCGCAAACTAGCCAGGACCGTGGCCCCTTCAGGAGGATTTCATGGCTGCGGCCCTTTGGTCGTGGAGCCGTGCCGAGCGGAGATCGTCCCAGGACCAGCTTCGAAACCGCGAAAACGACGGCGGAAATCATCAACATGATGGCCACAATCGCGTAGGGTAAAGGATTCCCGCCTATGTCCTTGATGCCATCGAAAACCTGAACCGGGGCCACCCTGGTGTAATCAAAAACCAAGGGGACCCCCAGCTCTGTAAACGCCCAGATGAATACGATCGAAGCTCCCGCGAAAACGCCGGGCAGCGAGAGCGGCAGGGTGATTTTCCAAAATCTCCGCCACGGCGAGCAACCAAGATTTTCCGCCGCCTGCTCCATCGCCGGATCGAGATTGGCGAGAGCCGCCGCAATGTTCATGTATAAAATCGGATAGAGATGGAGCGCGTTCATGATCACGATGCCCGCAAAACGGCCCTGGGCAAGCCAGTCATAGGGTCGCGCCCCATCCATCAGTCCGGAATTGATCAGCAAAGCATTGAAGGCCCCGTCCACACCAAGCATTTCCTTGATGCCAACCGCGCCGACAAAGGGCGGAAGTATCAGCGGAATCAACACGAGCACGCCCAGAATTTTCTTGCCCTTGAAGTCATATTTATGCGTCAGCAAGGCCAGAGGAAAGGACAGCAGCAGGGTGGCCACGGTGCTGACAAGTCCCAACAGAAAAGCATTCCACAGGCCCTCCACATAAACCGGTTCCCTGCACACAGTGACAAGATATTCCAGGGTGAAACCGCTGTCCTTGTTCCAAAATGCCTCGCCGACGATCTTCGCCGCCGGATAGAGGAAGAACACCCCGAACAGCATCAAAACGACCATCATGATCGCATAGGCATTTCCCTTTTTCATGGCGTGATTCGGTTTGGTTGCGCCTTGCGGGCGATTTGTTCGGCACTCTTGTACTGATCGCGAAAGATCGTGCCCAGCTCCGAGGCCCGGCGTGCCGATTCAAGTGGATTTTTTGAATCCAACAGCGGGTCGCCCTGACCTATTTTTTTATAATCGAGCATGGAGACATTAAAAAAAACCTTCATCGCATCGGGAGGAAAACCGGCGCGCCTCATCTCTTTCCATGCCTGTTTCATTTCTTCATGGGAATCGATGCCAACAATCTTCACCAGATTGCGGATTGTTCTGAAGGCTTTGCCTGTCAACTCAGGATGATACACGAATGTTCCGGTTTCTGCATACGGGTCGCTTTCCGCATCGGTAAAATTCGCACGGTTTTCCGTTGTGTAGACGTCGCGCCGAACCGGCATGCGACGCAATGCTTTCTCCTTTGGTCCCTCGCGACTGCCTGGTTTGGCGTTCCACAGGACCTGACCCGATTCACTCATCACGAATTCGACAAATGCCTGGGCAGCCTCCGGATTTGGCGCGCCGCGCATCACCGCAACAGGGTCGCCACTCAGTGAAGATCCACCGATCGGCGAGATCCACTGCAAGCGAGACGAACCATCGGCATGTTTCAACTCGTCGCTGAAGGACCGACCATAAAAATCCACACACATTCCCGCCACCGCATCCCCCTGCCCCACATCCTGGGGAATTTTTGAAGCGCTGTCAGTGAAATAGCGGGCATTGGCGCAGAGCCGCTGGATCAATTGCCAGCCTTTTTGCCAGCCATCGGCCGCTGCAATATCCGGGTCGGCGCCCGGCACCGCCATGGCTTCCTGCATCTGTTGTTGAATCAGCAGTTCAAAGGCCCGCGCGACGGAGCCGCTCTTGCTCGGATCCGCGAGAGCGAGATAACCTCCATAGCGCGCATCACCAAGATCCTCCCAGGTTTTCGGCGCTTCCAGTCCCAGCCGTTTCAGACCGTCCTCATTGTAACAGATGCCAAACTGCGACAAACACGCCGCCACCCAGGTATGCTCGTCATTGAAATATTGTTCGCCCGAGAAAAACTGCGGCACGCCCTTTTCACCGAACCATTCGGGGTGCCGGTCAAAAACCTCCAGTTTTGCCAATCGCCCGGGGCCCTGCTTGGGTTTGTCCTGGGTTTTGAATTCGTAGTCTCCGCCACCGAAAAAAACATCGATGCCAATGCCCTCCACCTTGCGGGCTTCAGCAGCTGCAAAACCGGAATCAAGAACTTTGCGGATTTCCGCCGTGCCTCCCGGCGTCCGCCAGTCAACGTAAACACTGCGCCCCCTGCGCAACTTCCACCACCGCGCGAATGCTTCGCCATACTCGTTGCGAATCGACTCATTGTGCGGTGTGATGATCACGAGCCGGTCATCCGCATCCCTCGGACTGGCGGTGGATGTCTCCCTGCGGAGAACGATTGGCAATGCGACAACCAGCGCCAGTAGTCCGAAGATGATGCCAAAGCGTTTCATGGAATGTCAGCGGTTAGATCGCGAGGATAACCACATCCTCCCTTGCCACAGTCAGTCTCACCATGTCGCCGACGGCATGAATGACTTGCGGATTGAGTTCGATCATTTGCAAACGGGCGAACGATGTTTCCAGCCAGTACTGGATGCACTGGCCGAGATAAACTTTTTCCACAACCTTTCCGGAAATTTCACCTCTGGGCGCGATGCGGAGAGCTTCCGGTCTAACGGAAATTTTCACTTTTGTCCCGGCTTGAGGTTGCCATTCGGGATCGGTGACCCGTCCCGGCAGACTGATATCGCCGACGCCGGCGCTGAAGCCGTCATACCCCTGCTCGATAGTCCCTTCGAACAAATTTGTTTCGCCAATAAAGCCCGCAACATAGGTGGATCGGGGATTGCGATAGACATCTTCGGGGCACCCCACCTGTTCGATCACTCCCCCGGCCAGGATCGCCATGCGGTCGGCCATCGCCAGAGCCTCTTGTTGATCGTGGGTCACATAAACCGCTGTGAGGCCGAATTCCTTGACGATCCGTCTGATCTCCCGGCGCATTTCGACCCGCAGTTGCGCATCGAGATTCGAAAGCGGTTCATCGAGCAGCAGGCACTTGGGTCTGACGACCAGGGCCCTCGCCAGCGCGACACGCTGCTGCTGCCCGCCTGACATCGCATCAATGGAGCGCTCGCCGTAGCCGCCGAGTTTGACCATCTCCAGCGCCTCAGCGACCCGACGTTTGATTTCGTTCTTCGGGACTTTTCGTTCTTCGAGTCCAAAGGAAATGTTTTTTGCGACCGTCAAATGCGGCCACAGCGCGTAACTTTGAAAAACCATCGCCGCTTCGCGTTTGTGCGGTGCCAGTTGTGTGACATCGCGGTCTCCGAATAGAATCCTCCCCTCGTTCGGGGTTTCCAGACCGGCGATGCAGCGCAGCAGGGTGGACTTGCCGCAGCCTGAGGCACCGAGCAAAAAAAACAACTCGCCGGGTGCGATTTCCAAGGTCACTCCGTTCAGCGCCCGGGTGGCCCCGAAAATCTTGACAACTTGCTCTGCGCGTATCGTTTCCATTTCCTGCGCCAGCACCCTTGATGGAATTGCGGCTTTTGACAAGGATTAAGAAGATGCAATCTGGTCACAGTTCCCGGGGCGATGCGTGTGTCAGCCCACGCAATCGAAGCCGTGCATCGATCAGGCTTTGCCCCAGTGGCGGAGCAGGGTGACCGCCATGTCGCCTGGAGTTTCGGACACTGCGATGCCACATTCAGCCAGGATGCGCTTTTTCGCCGCTGCGGTGTCCTCTTCTCCACCAACGATGGCACCAGCGTGACCCATGCGGCGTCCCGGCGGTGCCGTTGCACCGGCGATGAATCCGGCGATTGGTTTTTTGCAATTCTCACTGGCCCAGCGTGCGGCTTCCACTTCGGCAGTGCCGCCAATTTCACCGATCATGATGATTGCCTCGGTTTCGGGATCCTCGTTGAACATTTGCAGAACGTCGCAATGCGATGTGCCATTGATCGGGTCGCCGCCGATGCCCACGCAAGTGCTCTGACCGTAGCCGAGCTGGGTCAATTGAAACACGGCTTCGTAGGTGAGCGTGCCCGACCGGGACACCACGCCGACGTTGCCACGCTTGTGAATGTATCCCGGAGCGATGCCGATTCGGCAGCCTCCATGTGATTTTTCGCCACGTCCGGGCGTGACGAGACCGGGACAGTTGGGTCCGACAAGGCGCACAGGCAGGCCCTTGAGACCTTCCTTGACGCGCATCATGTCCATGACTGGTATGCCCTCGGTAATGCAAACGATCAACTCCACGCCCGCATCCGCAGCTTCGAGGATTGCGTCGGCGGCAAAGGGCGGCGGCACGAAAATCGCCGAGGCCGTGGCACCGGTTTCCTTGACCGCCTCGGCAACGCCGTTGAAGATCGGCACGATGTTTTCGAAAAACTGACCACCTTTTCCCGGGGTCACGCCGGCGACAACCTTGGTGCCATAGGCCAGGGAAAGTGATGCATGGCGGGCTCCAAAGCTGCCGGTGATTCCTTGAACAAGAACCCGGGTGTTTTCATTGATGAGAATGGACATGGGATGAATCGGTATGGATAAAATTTCAAATCAGTTTACAAGAGCGACGATTTTTTCCGCCGCCTCCGCCATCGTTGCTGCCGTGGTGATGTTGATGCCGCTCGCTTTCAAAGCAGCCTTGCCGGCCTCGACATTGTTGCCTTCGAGACGAACGACCAGCGGGATCGGCAGGCCTGTCTCCTTGGCGGCGGCAATGACACCCTCGGCAATGATGTTGCAGTCCATGATCCCTCCGAAAATGTTGATCATGATGCCCTTGACCTTGGGGTCGCCGAGGATGATTTTAAACGCCGCCGTGACCTGCTCCTTGGAAGCACCACCGCCGACATCGAGAAAGTTGGCGGGTTCGCCGCCGAAATGCTTGATCACGTCCATGGTCGCCATCGCAAGCCCCGCTCCATTGACCAAACAGGCGATGTTGCCGTCGAGGCCAATGTAATTCAGATCATACTCCGATGCCGCCACTTCACGCGGGTCCTCCTCCTCCTTGTCCCGCATGGCGACAATTTCCGGATGGCGGTAAAGGGCGTTGTCATCAAAGCCGAACTTCGCATCAAGAGCGAGCACCCGGCCATCGGGCGTTGTCACCAACGGGTTGATTTCCAACATGGAACAATCGCATTCGAGGAAAAGTTTGTAGAGATTCGCGAGCAGTTTCGAGAATTGTTTGGCGAGGTCGCCCGACAATCCAAGGGCTGCGGTGACCTTGCGCACTTCGTAGGGTTGCAGCCCCAGCAAGGGATGGACTGCCTGGCGGAAAATTTTTTCCGGAGAATCGTGCGCCACATCCTCGATGTTCATTCCCCCTTCCGTTGATGCCACGATGACCGGACGGCAGCTCGCCCGATCCATCAGAATGGCGAGATAGTATTCATGCGTGATGTCTACGGCCTCGGCAATCATCACCTTCCGAACCAACCGTCCGCTTTCGCCGGTCTGCACGGTGACCAGTGTTTCGTTCAACATCTTTGCCGCGAACTCGGCGGCCTGCTCGGGTGAATCGATCAAATGCACCCCGCCCTTGAATCCGTTTTTGAAATGCCCCTTGCCGCGGCCACCGGCGTGCACCTGGGCTTTGATGACAAGCTTGGATCCGGCGAACTGTCGGGCCGCCTCTGCCGCCTCTTCCGGAGTTGACGCAACCTGCCCCTTGGGACTCGGGACCTGGAAACGATCAAACAGCTCTTTGGCCTGATATTCGTGAATGTTCATGTTTTAGTGATGCTCTGGCGCGCGGAAACTAGGTCGCTGAGGCTTGGAGGTCAAGAAGAGAGCAAAATATGTCACGATACAAGCAATCGGGAGCCGCCACCGCTCCGACCGATGCAGGTCCGCATCCGCTCCAAGCGGTCCAAAAGCTGCAGCGACCGTATTACGCATCATGTTCTCCATCCGCTTGGCACTAGGAAACGTCACCTTGAGGGTTGCGGGCACGCGCTGATGTGGTAACCATCAGAAATGGC
>Ga0114968_10002528_pt1 | contig 13950 bp, 11 predicted proteins | sample M_130807_EF_Meta_FD_87020 | JGI IMG/M metagenome (GOLD analysis project Ga0114968, IMG submission 87020) | Freshwater microbial communities from Lake Montjoie, Canada to study carbon cycling - M_130807_EF_MetaG | ecosystem: Environmental > Aquatic > Freshwater > Lake | place: Lake Montjoie... | reverse complement strand
TTCCACGCTTTAATAAACTCATTCCAAGCGAAAGGATTAAAAATATTTTGTGGTGCTATTTGACCTGAATAATATAATTTTCTGGATTGTTGTTGCATGTATTGTGCTGAAGCTTCTTTTCCATCGGATGGCAATGACGACATCAGCAATCTTCTTTTTGCATAGCTGTTGTTGTTTCTGGCAACTTCAATTTCATCATAAGGTACTTTTGTATTCACAAAATCTCTTTCAAACTGTTCACGGGTTGGTCTTTGTCTGATAATAGTGGCTGGCAAATAAACCGTATCCGTTATCATCAGCTGGATCATGCTAAATTGATTTCCTTTCAAATCCAAAGGAATTTCCACCAATCTAGGTTTAAAGCCGATGCTTGTAAATTCAACTTTATCTCCTTTTAATACAACAATACTGAAAACACCTTCATCGTTTGAAATGGTACCTCTATTTTGACCCTTAACCATAATACTCACGGCAGGCAATCCCCTTAAACTATCTGCTGACATCACCACACCAAACATCTGTACCACAGAATCTTTAAATGTTTCAAATTGAGCTTTAACAGCAAATGGAGATAGAAAAGCGACAATAATAAATAGCCTGATAAATTTTTTCATCAACGAAATGGTTGCTGTTTATAGAAATTATAGTTCCAAAGATACCAACTAGCAGTTATTTTCTGTAATTGATAAACAAAATAAGTGCTTCATTGGTTATTTTTGCGACTCATTTTACTTTTTAACAAAAAAATCCGCGATGACCAACGAAGCAATCATGCAGGCGCTCAGTAATGTACAGGAACCTGATTTGGGAAAAGACCTGGTGACTTTGAATATGGTAAAAGATGTAGCCATCAATGGAAATGATGTGTCATTTACTGTGGTATTGACAACTCCTGCTTGTCCGATGAAGGACATGATCATGAACGCTTGTATCAATGCGATTAAATTGTTGGTCAACAAGGAAGCCAATGTGACTGTAAATTTCACCAGTAACACCAGCACCAACAGAATGGATCCTAAAACTATTTTAGGTGGTGTAAAAAATATCATTGCAGTTGTGAGTGGTAAAGGCGGTGTGGGAAAAAGTACAGTTTCTGCTAATCTGGCTTTGGCCATTGCTGAAAGTGGCGCTAAGGTTGGATTGATGGACGCCGATATTTATGGACCTAGCCAACACATCATGTTTGGCATTAGAGGCGAAAGACCTTTGATGAAAGAAAATGGTGGCAAAGGGTTGATTGTTCCAATCGAAAAATTTGGTATCAAAGTAATGAGCATTGGTTTGTTGATTGATGAAAAACAAGCCGTAGTTTGGAGAGGCCCAATGGTTAGTAGCGCCATTCGTCAATTTGTAACTGAGGTAGATTGGGGTGATCTGGATTACTTAATTATAGATATGCCGCCTGGCACTGGAGATATTCATTTAACGATGATTCAAACTGTTCCAGTCACAGGTGTTATTGTAGTCACTACTCCTCAATTAGTAGCATTAGCCGATGCCAAAAAAGGTATCGCCATGTTTGGACAGGCGCAATTGAAAGTCCCTGTAATTGGCATGGTAGAAAACATGAGTTATTTCACACCGGCAGAATTGCCTGATAATAAATATTACATCTTCGGTAAAAACGGAGGTAAAAATTTAGCAGAAGAATTTGATATTCCATTCCTTGGACAAATTCCTTTGGTACAAAGCATTCGTGAAGGTGGCGATTTGGGCATTCCCATTATGGTAAGCGATGATGAGATTTCTAAAAAAGCGTTTCTTGAATTTGCGGGAAAAGCGGTGAGAGGGATTGCAGTGAAGAATGCTGGAATTTTAGCTACACAAGTTTAATAATTTAAATTGATCCGCTAATTGATGATTTAATTAACTATTTTTCGTAGCGAAAGTTTCAATTATTTATATCCCTTGATGTGATGTCTAAAAAATTAATACCTATGTCACTAATTATTTGATTAATTATGCTTTAGGGTTTAATCCATAAACAAGTATCAGTAACTCCATTTGTTGTCCAGATTCTTCTCCAACTAGTAATTTTCTGCTCAAACAGTGCCCAATCTTCAGATGCATGTCCAATTGACGTTCTTCTTGAAGAGGGGGAATGAGTTACATCATTGGGTAAAAACCAATTAATATTATCAACAACTAGTATTCCTCCTGATTTTATTTTAGGCAACATTAACAAGGCACATTTAGCTCTTGATTTTCCATCAACTAAACAAAAATCAATAGAACTATCATTAAACGAATTTGATTGATTATAAAAATTAGATTCCTCTTCGCAACATCGATAATCAACTTCATTTGAAATGCCGGCATCGGATAACATTATTCTTACTTTTTCGTACCATGTAAGATTATCTTCAACTGATGTAAGGTGTTTTAATTTTTTTGCAAACCACAATGTAGATCGTCCAGATCCAAACTCTACTCCGATGTCTTCTTTTTTCAGTAATTGATCAAGTAAAAAAATAGCATCTTTAGTAAGCCATGGCAAACCAGGATTTGTTTTTTCAAACAAAAAAACTTTCATTCTATTTTTAACGTAACGTGGTGTAAGATGTGAAATTGCCATATAAATAATTTATTAAAAACAAATAATAAATAAAAAAAAAGATAAATAAAATTACGATTATTGTTCAAAAGAAAATAAAATTTTACAACCCTAGCCATTGAATGGCATTCTTGAATAATAATTTATTTTTTATTTCTTTATTAATATTCAATTGTTCAATCATTAAACCTGGATGATGTTCTCCTAGCGGAAACGGATAATCGCTGCCGAGGCAGATAAAATCTTCTCCCATCACTTCCATGATAAATTTCATGGCTTTTTCATCATGTACCAGACTATCTATCCAAAATTTTCCAATGTAATTTCGAGGGTTGATGGGATTATCAATGGCGACTAAATCCGGACGAACATTGAATCCATGCTCAATTCTGCCTATAGTTAATGGAAAAGAACCTCCACCATGTGCAAAGGCAATTCTTAGTTTAGGGAATTTTTCAAATACACCGGAAAATATCAATGAACAAATCGCTCGTGATGTTTCTGCGGGCATACCTACAAGCCAAGGCAGCCAATATTTTTGCATTTGCTGCTCTCCCATCATTTCCCAGGGATGAACAAATAAAGCACATCCCAATTCTTCAGCTCTTTTATAGAAAGGAAAAAATATTTCATCGCCTAAGTTCTTGCTATTAATATTGCTGCCGATTTCCAAACCGGGCATTTTCAATTCGTTCACACAACGCTCCATTTCTTTAATCGCTAAGTCGATATCCTGTAAAGGAACGGTTCCTATACCAATAAAACTTTTAGGATTTTTTGCCACCGTATCAGCAATATGATCATTGAAAAAACGAGATGTTTCCAAGCCGTCTTCCGGCTTCGCCCAATAGTTGAAAAGTACAGGAATGGTAGAAAGCACTTGCACATCAACGTTAGTGTCTTTCATTTCTTTCAAACGCAATTTGGCATCAAAGCAATTATCTTCCACTTCTCTGAACAACTTATCACCTTTCATCATACAAGCCTTGCAATTGCGGTGCTCGAGATGTATAAAATCACCATACCCGAATTTCTTCACCCAATTGGGCATTGAAGGTGGCATGATGTGAGTGTGGATGTCGATTTTCAATTCTTTGATTTTTTGGGTTTAGAGGGTTTAAGGGGTAAGTGGGTTTAGAAAGTTTAGAGGGGAACTAAGTTTAGGTTTTATAAATGAAAGTAATGACAATATCACTGTTGAAATTATAAAAATAGACTTCAAATTCTCAACCTTTAAACCATTAAACCTTAAACTTTTTAACCCTTTTTCACCGGCGCCGCCATCACCGACCCGCATTTACTACAAGTACGTTTATGCTCATCTGAATAAAACCCATTCATTACCGGTGGCAGTTGTGTTACAATATCAGAAACATTCAAATATTCTTCGTACAGTTTTTCACCGCAATTTTCGCAATACCAAAGGAATCCATCATCTTCAGTTTCTCTTACTTTTTCAATCACCAATCCAACTGTATTTGGACCTCTTTGTGGCGAGTGTGGTGTTTTGGGTGGTAATAGAAAAATATCTCCTTCATTGATATGGATATCTCTAGGAACACCATTGTCGATGATTTTTACAACGATATCTCCTTCTACTTGATAATACAATTCTTCGCTTTCATTGTAATGATAATCTTTGCGGGAATTGGGACCGCCAACAACCATCACAATAAAATTCTCAGCATCTTTATAGATGCAATAATTGCCTACGGGTGGTTTCAATAAATCTCTGTGTTCTTCAATCCATTTTTTAAGGTTGAAAGGAGCAGCTATAGCCATATCAATTGATTTAGGGCCGAAAGGTAATTTTTTTTACCAAAAAACCCATCTATTTTAAAGGCAAATTCGATAAAAAAGCCTTTTCCCAGTCCGAAATTTATTTACCTTTATCGCATGCAACTGGAAATTCCAAAACAGCTTGAGAATTTTATCGGAGGAGAATTTGTAAAACCATCTAACAATTCATATCTCGACAATATCAATCCCGCCATAGGCGAGGTTTATGGTCAAATTCCAAATAGTAGCAGTGAAGACGTTGAAAAAGCAGTTATCGCTGCTAAAAAAGCATTTCCAGAATGGTCCGCTAGTTCTTCAGAAAAAAGATTTAGAATTCTTAATCGCATCGCAGATTTAATAGATGAAAATCATGATGCTTTGGCGCTTGCCGAATCCAATGATAATGGCAAACCGCTTTGGCTGAGTAAAGAAGTAGATATTCCTAGAGCTTCCTCCAATTTCAGATTTTTTGCAACTGCCATTATGAACTTTTCTTCTGAAAGTCATGCGATGGAAAACAATGCTTTCAACATCACCTTACGTCAACCCATAGGTGTAGTGGGATGTATTTCACCTTGGAATCTTCCATTATATCTTTTCACATGGAAAATAGCACCGGCTTTGGCTGCAGGAAATTGCGTGATTGCCAAACCATCTGAAGTGACACCGGTGACTTCATATTTACTCGCTAAAATATCCAAAGAAGCCGGACTTCCTGATGGAGTGTTGAACATCCTTCATGGTGATGGACCTAATTGTGGAGAAGCCATTGTAAAACATCCTTCTATCAAAGCGATTTCATTTACAGGCAGCACCAGAGCTGGAGCGCAAATTGCATCTATAGCTGCACCGATGTTTAAAAAATTATCTCTTGAATTAGGAGGTAAAAATCCTTCTATCATTTTTGCAGACTGCGACTGGAAGAAAATGTTGATCAACACTATACGCTCCTCATTTGGTAATCAGGGTCAAATCTGTTTATGTTCAAGCAGGATTTTAATTGAATCTTCTGTTTATGAAAAATTCAAAGCCGATTTTATTCCATGGGCACAGAAATTGAATAATGGCGATCCTTTATTAGAAACTTCCAAACAAGGCGCGATCGTCAGCAAAACGCATTTTGAAAAAGTAATGGGCTGCATCGAACTCGCCAAACAAGAAGGTGGTAAAATACTTTCCGGTGGACATGCGGTTAAAGTTTCAGGTAGGTGTGAGAATGGTTATTTCATTCAACCGACAATAATTGAAGGACTAGGCCCCGATAGCAGAACCAATCGAGAAGAAATTTTTGGACCGGTTGTTACCTTGCAACCTTTTGATACAATAGAAGAAGCTTTGCAATTGGCGAATGCTACAGATTACGGTCTAGCATGTACGATATGGACGCAGGATATTTCCAAAGCCAATCATATTGCAGCAAAAGTAGAAAGCGGTATTGTATGGATCAATTGCTGGCTGCATAGGGATTTGAGAACACCTTTCGGCGGAATAAAAAATAGTGGTGTTGGAAGAGAAGGAGGATGGGAAGCGTTGAAGTTTTTTACGGAGGCGAAAAACATATGTACACAGTATTGAAGAACGTTTGGTATTTGGGGTTTGGTGTTTGCATTTGGCGTTTGGCGTTATTTGTTTGGCGTTTGGTGTTATTTGTTGAGAGTTAAATTATTTTTCAAAACTGAATTTTCTTCAGTGATAAAAAGAAATTAATTGTTTTGTGAGATTTAATTTTATTGGATATTTTAAAACGTATCAAATAAAAACTAAATGGCAACAATTAATAAATTTGAAGATCTGGAAATTTGGCAATTATCAAGACTTTTAAGCGCTGACATTTTCAATATTTCAAATCTTAAGCCTTTGTCTCAAGATTTTGCATTAAAGAATCAAATGTTAAGGTCTGCAGGTTCAATAATGGATAATATTGCAGAAGGTTTTGGAAGAGGCAGTAGACTTGAATTTATCCAGTTCTTGAGTATAGCAAAAGCCTCTGCATCTGAGTTACAATCTCAAATAATCAGATGTAAAGACTATAAATATATTTCAAATGATTTATTTGAAATGACAATTGAAAAAATAAATAAAATAGGAAATAAAATAGCCGCATTTATGAGCTATTTAAACAAGTCAAATTTTAAGGGACAAAAATTTATGGAAAGATCATCAGAAAATAAAAACCAATCAACAACAAGCAACACTAGACCTCAAACGAGCGAAGCGACCGAACGCCAAACAATAAACACCAAACACCAAACACCAAACAAAATTATAAAAACAACCAATGCTGCCTCTCCTTTAGGCGCTTACCCTCACGCCCGTAAAGTCGGCAACCTACTATTCCTATCGGGTATCGGTAGCCGAAGCGCCGCCGACAATTCCATTCCAGGATTGGAGTTGGATGCGGATGGCAATATTGTAAAGTATGATATCGAAGCTGAATGCCATTCTGTATTTGCGAATGTGAAAGCAGTGCTGGAAGCCAGCGGCAGCAGCTGGGATAAAATGGTGGATGTAACTGTTTTCCTGACCAACATGAAAAAAGATTTTCCAACTTACAATAGAATTTATGGTGAATACTTCAAAGATGTAGAGGCTTGCAGGACGACTGTGGAAGTGAAAAGTTTGCCGACTCCAATTTGTATAGAGTTAAAGGTAATTGCCACACTAGAATAACTTGTTCAAAAAGTTCAAAAGGTTGAATAAGTTCAATATGTTGATGAACGATTCCTTTTAGCAAACTAACCTTTTGAACCTTTTAAACATATTGAACCTATTGAACAAAAAAAAGACTAAATGACATTCTCTAACACACTCTCATACGCCCAACAACTTGACGAACAAGATTCATTAAAACATTTCCGTGAACGATTTTATATGCCCATCGTAAATGGCAAAGAATGCATTTACTTCACCGGAAATTCGTTGGGATTGCAACCTAAAAAAACGCAAGACTATGTTTTAGACGAACTGGAAGACTGGGCTACACATGGCGTCGAAGGTCACTTTCATGCAAGAACACCTTGGGTAAGTTATCATGAAATTTTTGAAGAGCAACTGGCACAAATTGTTGGGGCATTACCTGAAGAAATTGTAGTCATGAATCAACTGACAGTAAATCTGCATTTGCTTATGATCAGCTTTTACCGTCCAACCAAAGAAAGATATAAAATCATCTGTGAAGCCAAAGCCTTCCCTTCCGATCAATATGCATTTCAATCACAAGTGAAGTTACATGGTTATCATCCTGAAGATGCGATAATAGAAGTGCATCCTAAAAAAGGTAAAGCCACCATTGATCATGAAGATATCATCGATACCATAAAAAAACATGGACATGAAACTGCGCTTGTTATTTTCGGCGGTGTGAATTATTACAGCGGTCAGGTTTTTGACATGCAATCGATTTGTAAAGCCGCTCATGAAGCTGGCGCCAATTGTGGATTTGACTTGGCTCATGCTGCAGGAAATGTACATCTAGAATTGCACGATTGGAATGTTGATTTCGCTTGCTGGTGTTCTTATAAATATTTGAATAGTGGCCCTGGTGGAGTTGCAGGTGCGTTTATCCATCAACGTCATATCAACAATGAATCATTACCAAGATTGGCCGGTTGGTGGGGACATAACAAAGACACCAGATTCAAAATGGATAAAGAATTTCATCCCATTCCAACTGCAGAAGGATGGCAATTGAGCAATGCGCCAGTATTGAGCATGTCGGCTCATAAAGCATCACTTGATATTTTCACAGAAGCTGGTATGCATAATTTGGTGGCTAAAGGAAAAATGCTCAGCAGTTATTTATTATTCATTTTGAATGAAATCAATCAACTTACCAATCACAAAATCATAGAAATAATTACACCATTGGATGTAAAAGAAAGAGGCTGTCAGGTTTCGATGCTGATGCTGGAAGATGGTAAAAGAATTTTTGATGAGTTGATTAAAGCGGGTATCATTGCCGATTGGAGAGAACCGAATGTAATCAGAGTCGCTCCAGTTCCATTGTATAATACATTTGAAGACATTTTCAATTTTGGGAAGGTTATTAAGGAGAGCCTTTTAGGTTAAGTTGGTGATGTTTGATTTATTGTTCAAAAGGTTTAAAATGTTCAAGAGGTTCAAGATGTTGACTACTGAAAATACTAAACTTTACAATCATTAAATCTTTCGAACCAATTGAACTCTTCAAACCAAACAAACCTTTTCAACATTTTAAACCTATTGAACTTTTTAAACTATTTTAATAATGCAAAAAAAAGTAACGATTATTGGTGCAGGCCTTGTGGGCTCTTTACTGTCAATCTATTTATCCAAACAAGGATACAAAGTAAATATCTACGAACGCAGATCCGACATGAGAAAAATCTCCATGAGCGTAGGCCGTTCTATCAATCTGGCATTAAGCGACAGAGGCATCAAAGCTTTGGAAGAAGTGGGATTGATGGAAGAAATTAAAAAAATTGCGATACCCATGCATGGTCGACAAATGCATCATGTAGATGGATCTCAATTGTATCAAGCCTATGGAAAAGATGGCCAATTTATCAACTCGGTATCAAGAGGTGAATTGAATTGTACGTTGATGGATTTGGCCGAAAACAATCATATAAATATTCATTTCAACGAACGTTGCGATCATATTGACTGGACGAAAAATGAGATTCATTTTACAAACACCGAAAAAAATGAAAAGCATATTGTAAAACAAGATTTGATATTTGGCAGCGATGGAGCTTTTGCTGCTTCTCGCCTAACCCATCAATTGCAACACAATAGATTTAATTACGAGCAACATTATATTGATTTTGGTTATAAAGAATTAACCATTCCAGCAGGAGAAAACAACAGTTTTTTAATGGAGAAAAACGCGCTCCACATTTGGCCTCGTGGAAATTATATGTTGATTGCTTTACCGAATGTGGATGGAAGTTTTACTTGTACCTTGTTTTTTCCTTTTGAAGGAAAACCTTCATTTGAAAGCATTAAGACTCCTGATGATTCAAGAGCATTTTTCAATGAAATTTTTCCTGATGCCGCCTCAATGATGCCAGAATTAGAAAAAGAGTTTTTTAATAACTCAACTTCATCATTGGTAACGGTAAGATGTTCACCATGGATCAGAGAAGATAAATTTGCTTTGATTGGCGATGCGGCTCATGCGATTGTTCCTTTCTTCGGACAAGGCATGAATTGTGGATTTGAAGATTGTCGTGTATTAAATTCATTAATCAATAAACACAATCACGATTGGAATGCTATACTTTCAGAATATCAGGAATTACGCAAACCCGATGGAGATGCGATTGCAACATTAGCTTTAAATAATTTTGTGGAGATGAGAGATAAAGTTGCCGACCCGCAATTTTTATTACAGAAAAAAATAGAAGCACATTTCAGTGCCAAGCATCCTGATAAATGGACACCTGCTTACAGTCTTGTAACATTCAGTCCGGAAGTAAGATACAGCGAGGCCTTGAGCAGAGGAAATGCACAACAAGTAATCATGGATGAAGTGATGCAAACACCCAATATTGCAGAAAACTGGAACAGTGAAATGATAGAAAATTTAATGCTAGAAAAAATAAAACAATTGAATTAAGATGACCAGAATTGAATTAGTAGAACAGATAAAATCAAAACAAAGTTTTCTTTGTGTGGGGTTAGATACAGATATTGAAAAGATTCCTGCTCATTTGCAAGCCCGTCCTAATGGAGTTGTTGAATTCAACAAGCAGATTATTGACGCTACCAAAGACTATTGTGTTTCTTATAAAATCAACACCGCATTTTATGAAGCGATGGGTGCTCGAGGCTGGGATGCCATGGAGGAGACTTGCGAATATATTCCATCGACACACTTAAAAATTGCAGATGCCAAAAGAGCGGATATCGGCAACACTTCTAGCTATTATGCCAAAGCATTTTTTGAAAAGTTGCAATTTGATGCGGTAACCGTTGCTCCTTATATGGGTGAAGACAGTATCCGTCCGTTTTTGGATTATCAAAACAAATGGACCATTGTACTCGGTTTGACAAGCAACAAAGGCGCTTTTGATTTTGAAATGTTGAAATTAAAAAACGAAAATGAATCTTATCTCTACGAGCAGGTATTACTTACCGTTAGTAACTGGGGAAATCCAAATAATTTGATGTTTGTAGTTGGAGCTACCAGAGCAGAAGAGCTGTCTACGATCAGAAAAATCATACCTGATAATTTCTTACTTGTTCCAGGTGTAGGTGCTCAAGGTGGAAGTTTGGCCGATGTAGCGAAATACGGCATGAATAAGGATTGCGGCTTGTTGGTGAATGCGTCGAGAGCGATTTTATATGCGGGCAATGATACCAACTTTGCTGAAGAGGCAAAGAAAGTGGCGATGGGGTATCAGGAGGAGATGAAGGTGTTTATAATTTAGGTTTGTACGTTTAATGGTTTAATTCGCTACGCTGGTTTAAAGTTGTTTTTTTAGCAGTTTGCCGAACATAACATAATTAATCTTCCCCCTTCGGGGGAATTAAAGGGGGCTAAAACCCACTCTCTATAACATTCACAATCCCCTCAAACAACCTTCCCGCCCATTTCGCATACTCCTTACCCGAAGGATGCAATTTATCTTCTGCGATAAAATCTTCTAAATGACTATCTGCTCTTTGTGAAGTAGTGATGTCTATAAAATGACAATGATGTGCTAATGCAATTTCTTTACAGGTATTATTATACTCATCTATTTCCTTCGCGATTTTATGAATGTCTCTTTCGGCGGCAAAAGGTGTTTTGCCCCAATCAGGGATGCTAATTACAAAAACATGATTTGAAATACCACCAGCAAATTCGATGGCTTGTTGTAATAAATGGGTAAACTCTTCTTTGTAATTTTCAACTGATCTGCCGCGGTATTGGTTGTTGACGCCAATTAATAAACTCACGAAATCATATTTTTCCAACAATGTGATGTTTGAAATGTGATGGTTCTTTTCATCAGTTGTCCAACCTGTTTTTGCAATAATTTCAGGAGCGAGGAATTTAAATCTACCAGCAAAATGTTTACGTAATAATTGTACTGTCTGATATGGAAAGCTGTCATGCAAAGGCACCTGCTCTCCTATGGTGTAACTGTCGCCTAGGGCGAGATAATGGTAAGTCATGGTGCAATATAAAAAAAGTTTGGCGTTTGGCGTTTGGTGTTTGGTCCAATCGATATCCAATTTCACGGAGCTAACCGCCACTTCCTTATTCCTTATTTTTACTTTCTTATTATTTATTTTTTTCTCGCCACAAAGACACAAAGGCACAAAGAAACACGAAGGCTTTTTCATTTCCGAAATGACAACTTCCCCCTTCGGGGGATCGAGGGGGCTTTAAATCAAAAGAGCCCACGAATTAAATCCGCAGGCTCTTTTGTATAATTTGATGATGGTTTAATTTGAAGATTTGATAATGATTAATTTACACATCATCAAATCTCCAAATTATCTCCCCCTTTGGGGGACCGAGGGGGCTTTAGTATTTCACCACTCTAGTTGTCTTCACACTATTTCCTTGTTTCACTTCCAACAAGTAAGAACCAGATTTCAATTCAGAACCGATACTTATAGTCTGATAAGGATCAACCTTAACCGACTTGATGAATCTGCCTTGAACATCCAGAATTCTTACCACCACTTCTTGCAGATCTGCTGTAATCACTTGCAAGCTGAAGATGTTGGTAGTTGGATTCGGGAACACTTTCACTTCCATTGGATTACTAACAACTATTGGTAATCCTTTAGTTGTTGGAGCCGTTGGACCTGCAGGACATGGCGCTAATTTCACTATCGAAGTTTTATAACTACTTGCTCCGCAATTATTGATACCTCTTACTGTAACCAAACCATCTACAACTCCTGTATTGTAAGACACTGAGATACTTATCGTTCCTTGTCCACTTACAATTGTACCTCCCGTTGGAACTGTCCACTCTGTTGCAGTAGCATTACCAGGCAATGAGGAAATTGAATAAGTATACAATCTGTTAGGACAACCAGTTGGATTGATCACATCTATATTTCCAGGAGTAGCAGAAACTAATCTTGATATGACCATTGATCTTGAATTACTTGTTCCACATCCATTGGTTGCAATTACTGATATTGATCCTCCGGCAAAACCTGCAGGATATCTAAAAGTAATTGTGTTTGTACCCTGACCAGCAACGTTAGTAACACCTGCTGGTAACGTCCATGTGTAGCTGTCGACATTAGATGAAGCTGTTACACTATAAATGGCATTTACTCCAGTTGCTCCTGAGTATTCACAAGCATTAGTAGGTCCGCTAATTAAACTTGGTGTTGATGGATTGTTACGAGAAACAAAATAACTTCTAGCAGGGCTTAATCCACACTGATTGATAGCCTGAACCGTTATGTTGCTAGAAGTGAAATTATTAGCAAATGTCACAGCAATAGATGTATCGTATTCGCTTACATTACTAAGACGAGTAATGGTAGTTGTTCCGCTTTGAGCTGTCCATAAATAAGATGATGCCATGATTGAACTATTACCTGCTTCGGCAACTCTAGGTATCGTGAAAACAATAGGCACATTGGTTCCAATGCTTGGACAAACATTAGCAGTTGATGCTATGATAGCTGCTGGTGTAACAGGAGTTTGAGCCAAAGTATAAAAGACTTTTATAGGACTTGCCCCACATGGAGAGGACGCCACTACTCTGAATTGTTTGTTTGCGTTAGCAGCAAAACCAGAAAGGAATTTAACTGAAATATTTGCTGTTCCCTGACCGCTTACCAACAATGTATTTGGTGGTAAAGTCCATGCATATGACGTAGCACCAATACAACTTGCAGTGTAAGTAACTGGAGTGTTTGTTCCAATGTATGCGCAAACATTCTTTGTACCTGTTACGGTTGTAGCATTCAAATTAGCTACTGAAGTGATGGTTAAATTCAAAGTAACTACAGAATCGCAGCCACTTGCATTGGTGAATGTACGTGTTGGATTGGCTGAGCTTGTGTAAGTTGTACCATACCAAGTAAAGCTGTTACAAGCAACAACTGTAGTATCACCTGTGTTTGAATGACCTACTGTTAAGTGTAAAGTAATTACAGAATCACAACCATTTGCTTTTGTAAATGTTCGTGTTGGATTTGCCGAACTGGTATAAGTCGTTCCATACCAAGTAAAGCTGTTACAAGCAAAGGCTGTAGTATCAATTGATGATGTTGAAATATTCTGAGTTATTGCTACGCTTGCAGTTGTAGTACAACCATTCGCTGATGATGCAGTAACGGTGTAGTTTCCTGGTGCAGTGATGCTATTAGATGCTGAATTACCAATGGAGACGCCGTTTCCATTTACCCAGTTGTAAGAAACATACGGGTTACTATAACTGATTTGAATATCATCCCAAGAAGTGGCTTGTCCACCAGAAAACGTAACATAATCGCCATTACTTGCAGTGGTATTAGCAGTGTAATTATATTCTGATAAAGTAACCAAATTGACTAATCGGTAGATAATAGACGTTCCATTATCTGTCATTGTAATTCGGACTGGATTAAAATAAAATGAATCAGCTAATAAGGCTTGGTAGCCATCTGCGAAACCTGTGACACCATTACTG
>Ga0114968_10002526_pt1 | contig 13955 bp, 13 predicted proteins | sample M_130807_EF_Meta_FD_87020 | JGI IMG/M metagenome (GOLD analysis project Ga0114968, IMG submission 87020) | Freshwater microbial communities from Lake Montjoie, Canada to study carbon cycling - M_130807_EF_MetaG | ecosystem: Environmental > Aquatic > Freshwater > Lake | place: Lake Montjoie... | reverse complement strand
GTTGAAAATTATAGAGAAGTAGTTAAGACTGCTAAAATTAGCTGTGAAGTAGAAGAACAAAAAAGCATATATCTAGATGCACAAGGGCACCTATGGCCGTGTTGTTTCCTAGCAAGTGTTCCGTATCAATATGCAACACCTGACAAATTAGTGTTTAATTTTATGAATGATAGTACAACATCGTTAATGAAAGCACTAGAGGCATTTGGTGGAATATCTGGCTTAGATTTACGCAAGAGAACTATACAAGAAATTGTAGACAGCAACGAATGGCAGACTGTTTGGAATGAAGGATTTAAAACTAACTCAATACTGATGTGTGCAAGAGTTTGTGGTAAATTTCCTGAGGTCGAAGTAAGTCAATGCAGAGATCAATTCTTAGAGTTGAAAGAATTCAATGAATAGAATAAAGATAGCAACTTCTTACGATGATAGTTGGTTAGAGATAGATAGGCCGCAGCCTCTTATTGATAATAAAATAGAAGATATTACTAGATCTATTTCTGCTGGAAATGATTTTACAGATCAAGTTTATGTTGACTTTAAAAAAGAAATGACTAACTGGATATTCAGTAGTCAACTTAATCGACTTGCCGGTTTTGATAGTTTTAATCGTGCAGACATTATAAACGGTTGTACACAATTTATTGATAATTTGTATATGCAAGGGCCTGTCCAGGTACTTAGACACGATTACAGATATCATGAAAGATTAGGATTAGCATACATTAAAGATGTAGGATCATTAATACCGGGCATTCCGTTAATTATAGCAATGCCTTTTCCTAGTATTGGTAATACACACCCCGACATGGAGGAAATACTCAATGAAGCGAAAAACAAAGGAATTGATGTACATGTGGATGGCGCTTGGCTTACTTGCTGTCGCGGAATTAACTTTGATTTATCACATCCATCTATTAAGTCAGTCGCTGTCAGCTTGAGTAAAGGATTAGGTCTAGGATGGAATAGAATTGGCTTGCGTTGGATACGAAATGTATCGCACTCTGACTCGATATCTATCATGAATGATTTCCATATGAATAATCGAGCATTGAGTATCATTGGGTTACATTTTATTAGAAATTTGAAACCAGACTACTTATGGGAAACGCACGGAACTAAAAATGTTAAGATTTGCGGTGATTTTAATTTAACACCAACCCCATGCATACACTTAGCATTAAAAGACAATCAACCAGTTGGACTAAGTCCTCTAATAAGATATTTAGAAAACAATGAATGACAAGATAAAACAATACGTTAAGTTAATTGAAGAGAAAACTGGCAGTCCTACATTCTGTGCCCTACCTTGGATACACCTAGCAACAAGACCAAACGGAGATGCTAGACTATGCTGTGTTACCAACGCCAGCGGAGCGCACACTGGAGATCATACTGTAGGATTAGTCAAGAAAGAAAATGGACAGCCTGCTAACTTTGGCAAAGACACTCCGTTAAGTGCATTTAATAATGAGTACATGCGTGATGTACGCAAGACGATGCTAGAAGGCAAGATACCTGCAAGCTGTACCAAATGCTTTGAAGAAGAGTCTAACGGTGTTGTAAGTAAACGCTTATGGGAAATGTACGAGTGGAATAACGATAACTTAGATTTTGCACAATTAATCGCCGATACTGATGCTACTGGTGCCGTGCCTCCGGTGATACGCTATCTAGACCTGAGACTAGGGCATACCTGCAATCTCAAGTGTGTAATGTGTAGCCCGCACGACAGTAGTCGTTGGTTACAGGATCACGAAAAAATTGTCACATTAACTAAAAGTCCTATTGTATTAAAACAGATAGAGTGGAATCCGGCACAGTTTGACAACTACTGGTATGAGAAAACAGAATTTTGGGACGACATATTTGAACAGATTCCGCATATAACACAGTTGTACTTTGCAGGTGGCGAACCTTTGATGATTAAAGAACACAGGCGTTTCCTGGACGAAATTATCAAACGTGGTTATGCTAAGAATATTAGCCTACGTTATAATAGTAATGGTATATTTGTTAATGAAGACATTATCAATGTGTGGAGTCAATTTAAACAGGTTCGATATGCATTCAGTATTGATGCAGTAGGAGAGCGCAATCATTATATTAGATTTCCAACTAAATGGGCCGACATCGAGCATAGTCTTAGACTAATGGACAATGCTCCAGACAATGTGCATTGTGCCATAGCCTGTGCAGTACAGATATTCAATGTCAAGCATATCATAGATTTTGCTAAATGGAAATTAATGCAAGGCTACAAGAAGATTAACAAATTTAAACTAGACGAATACGAGTCAGGCGGTGGTATTATTAATTTGCATTTACTATACATTCCTACGTTTCTAAGTGCTAGAATTCTACCTAAAGAAGATAAAGAACAGTTAGTAAAAGATTTTACAGAATTTAAACAGTGGCTATGGGACAACTACAGACAAGATGATAACTTTTGGAAGATCAATCCTTACGGATGGCAACGCTGGGAAGGTATTTTAAAATTTGTTATGGCAGAAGATCACGCACACTTGTTACCGGACTTTAAAGAATACGCAACTAACTTAGACAACATAAGGAATACAAATGCTAGAGATACCTTTCCTGAGCTCATTAATATCATCTAATCCCTATAACTTTAAAAATTTTCTACCACCTAGTCAATATAGGCCAACTGAATATAAACTAAATTCAAACGGCTATCGCACTAACGAATTCAAAGACATCGATTGGAAAGAATCTGTAGTTATTTTTGGTTGCTCTATGGTGTTTGGTGAGGGACTAGACGAAGAACAAACTATAAGCTATCAATTAAGCAATATAATCAACAGGCCTGTTATCAATATGGGATCTATAGGTACATCTATACAATTTTCATTATACAATGCTGTAGTATTAAAAGAGAATTTCCCTACGCCCAAAGCTGTTATAAATTTATGGACAGAGATTAGTAGGTCAACAGCATTCTCAACTCCTAAAGCAAAACACTATGGCGCTTGGGATATTCCAGAAGGATCGTTTGGGGATGTGTGGATCCAGGATGTTAGTCATTGTGAAGTTAACGCAAAATTTGCCCAAATAATAAGCAAACAATTTTGGAAAGATGCAAATTATTTTGAAGCTACATTCTTCAAGGCCACACGCAAAGCACTTAAATGTCCACATTTGAGAGGTCATTTAAATTCAACTGATTATGCTAGAGATAATAAGCATCCTGGACCGTTGGCTACTGCCGGTGTAGCTAACCGGCTTGCAAAGGAGCTGTCTTTGTAAGAGGAATATCTGCCGCACATGTGCAGTAGTCACGATTACATATAATAGGATCAGTAGGAACAACAAAGCTACCTTCGTAAATGTTTCCTAAACTTCCACCCACCCTACAAGTTGCACGATGTACGTCTCCGTCCCAGTTGATCATTAGACTTTCTATACCTGCATTGCAATTCCAACCCTTGTACTGATTAAGATGCTCTTTGATAACATCATTGGCATGTTTTGGTATTTGAGATTCATCATCTAACCAAATGATAACATTGGTCTTAACAGTTGCTTCCTGATCCATCATCCATTTAAAATCATCAGGATGATATCGCATGTCATCAAAGATATTATGATCGCCTTCTGTCCAGCGTATCCTGCGCACAGTAAAAGGAAACTCTAGAATCTTTAAGTACTCTGCAACATCCTTGACATTTGCCATGTGTTCGTGATGTGCCATTAGTTGTACAACTATAGATGTCTTGCTAAAATTCTTAAGACTTGTTACAGTATGAATAACTCGCCTGTAATCGTATTCAAAGTGTACACTAAACACATATTGGTCTACACGTAATCTATCATACCATTCAGGTTTGCGTGTTCCATTGGTAGTCACGCTGATCCAATAAATTCCAACGTGTTTAGCATAGTTAATAAGTTCTTCAAAATTAGGATGTACAGTGGGCTCGCCTCCTGTAAAACTAAGACGTATAGGTTTACCTATAGCAACTAATTTGTCTACGGTCGCTTTAAGGATTTCTATATCAGTATGTTTGCTGGTATTGTCGTGTATAGCAGACGGGCAATATGTACAGTCGTAGTTACAACGTTTACCAAGGTTCCATTCTACCTTGATAGAGCTTTCATGTCCCCATCGTCCTGTTATTTTAAGCATGATGTATTGGAATAACTTTCTTTGGCATGTTAGTCTCTGCCATGCAATTACATGAAAACTGTTTACAGATAACTGATTGAATTTTTGGATTAAATTTTAATGCAAAATCTGTATCTCGCAAATTATATTTTTGCTTTTCGTTATATAAAGACTGGTTACACGTCCCTGATACTGTTCCAGAATGATCTATATGTACCCAATCGACTCCTAGGCTACATTCCCATTTATAAAAGTTATTCCACCGATTTAGTAAGATACTGTTGTCCTTTAATTTAATTCTTTTACCAGTGTCAGTTGTAACAACCACTTTACTTTTATAGTATTTGTTGTTTTTCCAAAACCAAAACGGATTAGGCCCCCTGGCTCTGTGTAGATCTAAAATACGCAGTTGTTCTTCAGTATATGTTATTCCATGCCCTAATAATTCTGAATACCGAATAGTCCATCGGTTTTTACTTAGTTTTAATTCTTCCACAACATCAATGCATTTATTCCATTCATTAGGATCCATCATAACTGATGCACTGACTACTACATTTTGTGTATATAGGTAGTCGCAGATATCTTTAAATTTTTGTATATCTGCATATTGATGATGATAACTTATTTGTATTCTGTTAAAGTAAGGTGCAATCTTTTTCCAGTAATCTAGTTTTTTAGAACCGTTAGTTGTCATTGATATTAAACAATTAAAGTTTTCTTTAAGATACTGTGTAAACTCTGCCAGTTTTGGCCAGTGTGTTGGCTCTCCGCCTACATAACTTATATCAAATATTTCTTTTCCGTTATTTTTATAATGATTCAACAGGTGAGTTATATTTGTTTTAAAAGTTTCATAATCAGGAAATTTATAATCTCCTTCATTTGCTCCTGGAAAGCAGTACCAACAGTTATAGTTGCAGACATTACCAAGACTTAAATTAATTCCTAAAGTCTTGTTGTTCCATCCGTTTTCTACTTTAACTAAATTCATATGTAATTGTTGAACTCCGGGGTTACTTTAAAGAAACTTTGACTCCGTGTCTTATCTAGTTTGGTATTGAAGTCTACACACTCGCTCCATAGATGTGTAGTATTTTTTGAAGTAATAAAATTAATTACTCCGTCAATCTGCTTGTTTGTAATGTCTAATAAAATAGGGTTAGCTTTAACGTGTTTAAATTCTGGAACACGCAATTTAACAGCATTGAGACGTTTAATCGCAATGGACTTTAATTCGTTAGGTAGTACTTGTATAGATAACACATTAGGGTAATTGACCATATTAGTATAGAATACAATTCCTAAATCATCTAAGAAATATTCTATCATTTTATCTAATATAAGCACATTGCTTACTTGTACAGCAACGGCTCCGACAACTCTGCTGACGTTTGGGATTGCTTGTATTGTTTTAATATTCTCCACAACTTCAGAGAAATTAGCGTTACTACGTATGTACTCGTAAACATTACCAATGCCATCAATGCTGACATTAACGGCAACTGATCTAAAATGTGGCCAATATTCATGTATAGTTCTTCCTTTTGAAATTCCTAATGTTGTGCCATTAGTAGCATATTTGATTTCTATTTGATGCCCGTAGGGCTTTAACATATCTAGTATTTGAAAATGTTGAGGGTCCATTAGAGGCTCACCGCCTGCAAACTCTACACGACGGAAATAAGGCAACAGCTTCTCAAATGATTCCCACCAATTAGGATTATCCTCAAACTTGTCCAAGTAGGGTTTCTTCATCAGGTTAAGTTCTTGTATTGCCTTGACCATAAAGTTGTTTTCTTTAACATAAAACTCTTCTACTTCTTTCCAATCATTCCAGCTTGTACTATCCATGGGATGGCACATACGACATTTAAGATTACACAAGTTATTAAGTTTAATTTCCATTGTAGGAAACTTAAACGGCATAGTCATTTCTGGATGCAGGTTGTCTAATGCATTTGGATACAGGTTAATTCGACTTTCAGGAATAGTATCTTTGATATGGCGCTGACGTAGACTTTCAACTCCTTGATCTTCTAATCCAAAACATGGAGCACACTCGGATGGTCTTTCGCCATTCAGTACTTGGCGGCGGATACGTTGCATAGAATCATTATTCCATATTTGTTCTAGAGTTGCGTCTTGTATATTGCCAACAGGATGACTACGGCAACAAACTTGTATAGCACCGTCTTCTCTAGTAGCTAACCCGGTAAATGGATGCATACAAAATGTTTTACTTTGAAAGCTCATATTGTTTTTTATAACTCCTAACTATTAATTCATAAAACTCATTTTTCTTTGATCCAATGAGTCCGTGCCCAATCATATGGAGTCTTCTCTGCTTGCTGTAATTAATTACTGAATGATCATTTGTAATGTTAACCAAGATTGCTTTTCCCGAATTCCATGGAACAACTCCGTGATCACGCAATGTCATATAACATAACCTAGGATGAAAGATAGCAATATTGATAGGTATAATATGATCAAGTATATTGTCTACATTAGGGTTATCGTTGTGTGGCCCAACATATCCAGCCGAGTCAACACTCATAAATCTTACTCTAAGTAATTTTTCAAAAGGAAGTGATTCCCAGAAGGCCTTGATAGTAGGAGTAATTTCACTTAATTCAGTCCAATGATATGCATCGACAGGTTCATTAAAATTAGTGCCAGTAACTGTAGTCCCTAAACCGTGAATACATGCGGAAGTCCACCCTAGGTGGTTTTCTCCTTCTCTATGGTCAACCAGATAAGGCAACGCCTGTGTAGATTCTATTAACCATTGATCTAGGTCTATAGTAAGATCGAGCTCTATCCACCCTATAGGCTGTGCAAAAATCCACTTGGCTATTTCTTCGTTGGAGACTAGATCTTCTGGGATTTTAGTTGGCTTCCACGAACACGATTTATTGTTTTGGTAAAATGTCTCTGCTGACTGCATGGTTATATTTAATGCCATTAAAGTAGTAGATAAATATTTCTATGTTACATAAGATACCATTTACAGTGCCGACAGATTTGATTGATATTGTAGTGTCAAAAATAGACGGAACTGATACTATTACAATAAATCAACCAACTGGAGATTTCTTTTACGACGATTGGGAATTAAAATCAGAGTATAAAGATACTGCCATTGAGCACATTTATTCCAGTTTACCAAAAAGAAAAGGTGAAGCAAGGATTATAAGTTTATCTGGTGGAGAAGCATATTCTAGTCATGCTGATATAGATGATAGGTATCATCTAAACTTATCAGGAGATAGATCCTTTTTAATTGATCTAGATAATCGAACAATGCACGAAACGCAAACAGATGGTTGTTGGTATCTAATGGATGCAGGCAGGAAACATTCTGCTGTTAATTTTGGTTACAAAATACGGTATCAGTTAGTAGTTAGAAAACTGCTAGACAAAGGAAATATCAAAGAACCAATCAATTTTAAAATTACAGTCAAGGAAAATATCAATCTTGATACCGCTAGATTTATTTTTGACGATGTAATAAGCAGTTGTCTTAATATTCTTAACAAAGAAGGATTTTTAGATAATTTTAGTTATTCTAATAATGTTATAAAATTTACAACAGATGCACAGCATGTTTATAAACTAGAAGATATACTACCAAAAGAATTTAAAATGGAAATAGTATGAGTTGGGGATACCACCTGTTACTTGATTGCTCTGAATGCAATCAAAGCATTGATAATGATACAATAATTGAAAAATTTGTTGTGGAGTTGATACCCTCTATAGGTATGCAGGCAGTTGACGGTCCTCGAATAGAATATCTCCTTCCGAAGACTCCCAATGCGGGCTATAGTATGATGCAAATGATACAGACAAGCAATATTACTGCTCACTTTGTTAGTGCTACTAGGGACGGATATATCGATCTGTTCAGTTGCAAGAAATTCAACAAAGATATTGTTATTACATTGGTTAAAAAATACTTTAATCCGAAGAGCATTAAAGAAACATTTTTAGAGAGACAAGCCTAATGAGGATAGTTATTGTAGGCGGTGGCACTGCTGGATGGATGACTGCTGGTTATCTTTCAAAGTATTACAAGGATAGCACTATAACGGTGGTAGAATCTCCAACGATAGCTAAGATCGGAGTAGGAGAAAGTGTTACTCCCCACGTAACTAATTTCTTTGATGAAATTGGAGTAGATAGACACCATTGGATGAGACATACTTCTGCTGTTTACAAATTAGCTAACAAATTTGTTAACTGGAAAAAGGGACAGGGCGAAAGCGAGTACTTTAGTTTTACATATACTACATCAGCAGATAGCTTTTACAAAGATATAACTCCTGCTACATCGAAGGAAGATTTTTCAGGAAGGGTTGACATTGAACGGACTACCGACTACTTGATAGAAATGGCAAGGCGCGGTGACATTGACAGATTTGACAAATATTTTAATCCACAGTTTCATTATATGGAAAAGAACGCAAGCCCGTTCATAGATGATGATATGTTACTAAATGGTCCTTTCAGTTTTAGTCAACACATCAATGCAGAACTTGCTGGTAATTATATTAGAGATTACATCGCTGTTCCTAACGGTGTAGTGCATATCATTGCAACAGTTACTATAGTTAATCATGAAGGCGACAATATATCAAGTATAGAGTTAGACAATGATGCTAAACTAACTGCTGATCTCTTTATAGATTGCACAGGATTCCACAAGGCTCTTATCACAGAACTAGGTTGGAAAGAAAAGATTTACAGCGATCACCCAATCGATAGTGCATGGGTATGCCAAACAAACTATATAGACCAAGATAAAGAACTGGTAAACTATACACAAAGTATTGCAGAGCCGCACGGTTGGCGATTTAAAATAGGGGTCTATCATAGGATGGGTAATGGTTACTGTTTTAGTTCTAAACATGTTAGTCCTGAAGATGCACTTGCACACTTTGAGAAACAGATAGGTCCACAAAAAACTAAACCTAGACTAATCAAATGGCAACCAAGTCGATTAGAAAAATTTGGAAGTGGCAACGTTGCCGCAATAGGGTTAAGTTGTGGTTTCGTTGAGCCGCTGGAAGCCAACGCATTATATACTATCATTACCAGTATTAGAAGACTGAACAATGTAATAGAGGAATACCAATATACGAAAGAATTTGACTTTAGCAAGTACAACGAAAAGATGTCATATACTATTGATGATATTGCAGATTTTATATTAGTACACTATACCCTAAGTTCTAGAACAGATACTGCTTTCTGGATTGATATGCAAGCATTAGGTAAAAAACTAAACCATAAAGATCTAGTATGGAGCAAGTACAATCATACTAATAATTCTATGTACGGAGCTATCACAGGCTATACACTCTTCCCAGATTACATGTGGTGTCAGCTTGCTATATCTTGGGGCATGCATGATACATACTCACCAAAAATTGACGAAGGGACATATAACCTTGCAAAGCATCATTATCAGTACAGCGAAAAGAAACACGACATGATATCATCCGTTGTTGATAAAAATAGTGCATGGCACAAACAGGTTATATTTGACGGGCTAACACCGTTAGAGTGGGAAGAAAGATACATAAAATGATTAAAGACTGGATTACCAATATTTCAATTCCTCATAAAGAATTAGACGGAATGCCTGTATGCCCTTACGCTAAGTCAGCCCAGTATACAATTATAGAAACAGATGGGAGTAGTATCAGTCCGCCTCCTTGGGACTTTGAGCTTATTGTTTACAAGTTACCGGATGAATATTCTATAGATGAATTATCTGATATTGCAACAGAGTACAACAACATGTATCCAGAGATGGTGTTTTTGCCAGACCATAAAGATAAAGATACATTCATAAACGGTATACAAACCAATAACGGAAAATACAATCTGATCCTATGCCAGTGGCGAGATAATTTAGAAACAGCTAGAACAAAATTAGCTAATACATCTTATTACAGCTTTTGGGATAGTGAGTATTTAAAAGAGATATTAAACACATGATATGGACAGAGTGGGATCCTTTAGAAGAAATCATCGTTGGCGATTGTGGTCCTATAGCAAGTAATAAAGATCTTGCAAGGATATTACAGGAAACCAAAGAAGATTTAGATACATTAGCAGATTATCTAATCAGTATGGGTATAAAAGTATACCGCCCTAACGTTGATAAAAATCCTGCAATGTCCCCTATTGTTCCGCGTGATCAATACCTAGTCTATGGTAATACTATTTTACAAACCTATACCAGTATGCCGGACAGATTCTCTGATGGCTTGAACTATAACGAAATTTTTGTAGAGTTATTCAAAGAAGGACACAACTGGATCAGTCAGCCACCGCCGGTATTGTCTACTCTTAAAGAAACAGACAAGTGGTGGAATGAAGGTAAGCACATATATCACGAGCTAAACAAGAATAAAATTCTATGGCATACTGCTACTATGTTTAAGTGCGGTGATGCATTAATAACAAATAAACAAGGACCCGGGACAGCATTAGGGCTAGAATGGATGCAACGTAATTTACCCAATACTCGAATTATTGAAAACGATAAATGGGGTCATATTGATCACGGATTTTTTATGATAAACGATGATACTGTCATCTGTATCAATCCGTCCTGGGTTCCTGACTGCTTACAAGATAAGAAACTAATTGTAATAGAAGATTATATTGAAGTATTGGATTATAGCAAGATAGTAGAAGACTTTTCTACTACCACAGGAACATTGAGCCAAGAGTGGATAGACAAATGGCTTAACGAGTGGAAAGGCTATGTCCAAGACGTTGCGTTTGATAGTAATGTTTTAGTAATAGATTCTAACAACGTGTTATTTTCTAGCTCCCAACCAAAATTATTTGAATTTTTACAGCAACAAGGAATTACCTGCCATGTTGTAAACATGCGACACAGTATGTTCTGGGAAGGTGGTATACATTGTCTAACACTCGATGTCAAACGTAAAGGAAGCCGCAGAGTAATCTGTAAATAGAACTATGAATAGTTTATATCTAATACAAGCAGAGATTACCTCTGGTCCAGTCAATGAGCATTACCTGCCGTTCTCTGTAGGCTGCATTTGGGCGTATGCCAATCAGTTTGACTATGTAAAAGACAATTACGAACTAAAAGACGTGATATGGCGCAGAGAAAGACAACAAGATGTACTAGATAGAATAGTAGACCCTACGATTGTGGGATTTAGTTGCTATGTTTGGAATCACAATTGGAATTTGACTCTTGCTAAAAAAATCAAAGACAAGTACCCAAACTGTTTGATTGTATTCGGAGGCCCCAGTGTAAGCGAAAGCTGGTTAGAGAATGACTTTATTGATGTAGCTATGTTTGGTGAAGGCGAAGAAGCATGGGCTAAGTTACTAAAGATGCACGTAGAAGGAAAAGACCTTCCTAGATATTGGAATAATCCTAGACAGAAGAATATTGAACATTATCCTAGTCCCTATCTAACAGGGTTCTTTGATAAAATTATTGAGGACAATCCAGACGTTAGTTGGTTTATGATGCTAGAAACTAACAGAGGCTGTCCTTACCATTGCACATTCTGTGGGTGGGGGGCTGACTATCTTAACAAACTTAAAGTATTTGATTTAAACCGTGTTGATGACGAAATCAAATGGGCTATTACACATAACATTCACTGGGTCTTCATTATTGATGCTAACTCTGGTATCCTTAAAGAACGGGATGTTGAAATTGCATGGATGATACGCAGAGCTATTGAAACACCAGAAAGCAAGATTAGACGAGTTACATTTAATCATGCAAAGAATTTAAACGAGTCGTGTTTTGAAATGGAAAGGATCATACAAGACTGGACTTATGGCCTGGAGATAGCAATTCAGAGCATGCATGCTCCTACATTAGAAGCAAGCAAGCGATTCAACATGGGTACTAACAATCTAAAGAAAGCCTACGCATTGTGTAAAAAACACGGCATTAGATATTACACTGAGTTAGTTTTAGGGCTACCGTTAGAAACTAAAGATACCTATATTAACGGACTTATGCAATTGATAGAGTTTGGCCAACACGACTCAGTTAAAACATATCCGTGTACTGTTATTCCCAACAGTGAAATGGACACAAAAGAATATCAAGAGCAGTATGGGATTAAACTAATCTATCCTAAAGACATGTATCGTAGTCCAGAAGAACGAGTATGGGATGTTGAGGATAATAGTTCAGAAACAATAGCTATGGTTTCTTCTACATCTAGCGCATCTAGCCAAGACTTAGCTGATTGCTTTTCTTACAGCTGGATGATGAGTCAGTTTCACTATCTAGGTATTACTCAAATAACTTCTAAGTATTTGTTTTATATGAAATCAATAAGTTATAGAAGTTTCTATGACAGGCTCTACGAAGAACTTTTAATGGATCCAATTGGCGGACCTATCTTACAAGATGTTGAGGAAATATTAATTAATTATTTTCTACACGGAGAGGTTCCAAAGGTTGAAAAATATAAGAATGTTGTAGCATTAACATTATCTGAAAGTTATTGCATAGACAACATTATTCAAAATCAAGATCATTTTATTGATTTAGGTATTAGAATAGCAAAAGAATTTACAGATGTTGATCAAAGCATAATTGATCTACAGTATGCTTACATGAAACGCGGAGCAGTTGAATATCCTTACACACTCAATTCAACTATCGACATTGACCGCTGGAAGTATTTAGATTGTGTTTATCAAATTGATTCTAAACAATCAGTAAGTCATATGCACGATCAAATGTATTCTAAATTTTTACAAAAGAATTACATAACAAATCTAACTAGGCCATTTGTTGAAAAACACGTAACTGATACATACAAAGGAAATAAGCTATCATTAATTCCTGTAGTAGCTGAAGTATCTAGTAAAGGGCGTGTACTATGAAATTAATGGGATTTAATGACAGCAATATTAATCGATTGCTTGATAGTATCAAAGGAACTAGGTTAGATCCGACAGTTTCATTATGTAATCATTGCCATAGGCACGTTCCTGCATGGAGATACTATACAGACAACAAAGTATATATTGCTAAGTCTTGTGCAATACACGGTATTAGTCATCATCTAATTGAAAATGATTACGAATTTTATTCTAATCTATATTACACCCAAGATAACCCAGAGTTTAATTTCAATGGTGGAGTGTTGATTGAAGGTAGCGACCGCTGTAACTTAGAATGTCCTCATTGTTATCATTTACCAGATTCTAATATTAAAGATCCTAGCATAGAATCGTTATTAAATCAAGTAAGAGCAATGCCTTTAGGAAAAGACGGAGTGCATAGGATTATACTTGCAGGAGCAGAAAGCACATTACGTAAAGATTTTCCAGAGCTTGTTTTGGCTATTAGAAGTCTACACCCTGAATTAGATGTAAGTGTCATGACAAACGGAATTAGATTCAATGACAGCGAGTTTGCACGTGAAAGTGTACAAGCTGGATTAGTTGGATGTAACATTGGTCTTAATCATCCCGACTATATCAATCACGAAACTATTAGACGTAAACAAATTACAGCTATTGAAAATATGCATCGAGAAAATGTAAAAATAGGCTATATCAGTTATACTATGGTCAGCTTTGCAGAGCTGGGTGATATATTAACTGAGATAACCAGCAACTTCTGGCAGCCTAAGAATTTTAGGATCCGCAATGGAGCTGAGATTGGGCGCAATGCAACTACTGAACAAACGTTTGTCAGTGACTTATATAAAGCTGTTGAACAATGGTGTTTAGATAATAACAAATCATTCAGTCGCATAATAGAAGCAGACAATAATATCTATCATGT
>Ga0114968_10002524_pt1 | contig 13959 bp, 14 predicted proteins | sample M_130807_EF_Meta_FD_87020 | JGI IMG/M metagenome (GOLD analysis project Ga0114968, IMG submission 87020) | Freshwater microbial communities from Lake Montjoie, Canada to study carbon cycling - M_130807_EF_MetaG | ecosystem: Environmental > Aquatic > Freshwater > Lake | place: Lake Montjoie... | reverse complement strand
CCATGGGCAATGGCTACCCCGTGGCAGCATTTGGTGGCCGCGCCGAGGTGATGGACAAGGTGGGTTCCGGCCCTGGCTTGGTGGTCCATGGTGGCACCTACACGGCCAACTTGGTGGGTCTGAGTGCAGCCCACAAAACCCTGGATATTTTGAGCAACACCGATGCATTGCAAACCATCAACCAAACAGGTGAACGATTGCAAAACTTGCTTGGCCGGGTCTTCACGGCAGCAGGTGTGGAACATGCATTTGCCGGCCCACCGGCCATGTTTGGCATCCACTTCAGCGCCACCGTGCCGACCAACTACCGCGATTGGCGCAAGACCGACAGCGCGCTTTACAACCGCTTTGCCTGGGGTTTGATTGACCGCGGTTTCATGTTGGAGCCGGATTCACGCGAGCCTTGGTTTGTGTGCGAGGCGCACCAACACATGGACTTTGCCCAGTTGGAAGACATGGCGTCAGACGCGATGAAGGTCGCGCTCAGCCAGGCTTGATGCATTGGCTTTGCCCGCCCTGCATTTGCCAGAGCAATACAAAACCTGCTCCCAGTTTTTCGCCCAGGCCTTGCGCCAGGTCATCTCGCGTCCACAGGTTTTGCAAGGCTTGCTGGGCAGGCTTTGCTTGTTGCCTTTGAATGTTTGGGATTTGTTGATTGATATCTCTCGTGTGTGGTTGAAACGTTTAATCACTCTCAAGCCGCGTGGACCGGCCCAATGTCCAGACCAGCCCCATGCCAACAGTGACGCCGCTGTTTTTGACATGCAAAGGGCTGCTGCTGTTGACGCCCCAATGGGCGGCATCAAAACGGGTCAAGCCAAACACACGCAGGTCTTTGCTGAGGGCGTGGTTCAAGCTCAATTGAAAACGCGGCGCAATCAAACCTGCCTTGGCCGCATAGGCCTCACGTTGGGCAGTGGCGTAGGCTGGCGGGACCCCATACAAATAGTGATTGAATTTTTTATCGCCATAAATCAGGCCGACACTGCTTGACACACCTGTGCCGGCAAAGAGGTTGCGATGGTCATAGGTGATGCGCGGCTCAAAGGCCAAGCCCTGCAAATGGACACCCTCTTGAAATTCAAACACGCCACGCAATGGCACTTCAAGACGCACCAAACTGTTGGCGCTGGGTCGCGCCAAGGTGTATTTGACGCGCGGACCAAATTCCAACAAGAACCCCAAGTCTGGCATGCCTGTTCGAACCGTGATGTCATCACTCAACGCGCTCAATGAACCGGCAAAACCAATGTCCACTTCAAAGTCGTCGGTTTTAGCCATGCGCGCACCGAAGGTGCCGCCACCTGCTCGCAAAATGGGGCCGCGGTACACAAAATAAGGCAGCACCAAACCCTTTTGCACCCTGTCAGCAGCGCCTGGGTAAGCGGGGCTTTCCAAGGCAAAGCCAGCCACACCGGCTTCCCACAGGGGACGCTGGGCACCCTCCACATCGGGTTCATCTTGGGCCGCAGCCATGTTGCCCATGAAAGTCAAAGCGGCTGCAAGAGCTAATGGGTATGGCGCAGGTGATGTCATGGGAAGTTTTCTGATCAAAGAGCGCAAGCTTACCAAGCATGCAACTCATTCACAGGAAACCGTTTTTCTTTCACCGCATTCACAAAGGCTTTCATGGCACCCAAGATGGTGCCGGACTCGTTCATGAAGTTGTACGCAAACTTGGGCACCTTGCCTTGGGTCACACCCAGCATGTCGTGCAGCACCAAAATCTGTCCAGCCGTGTCCACCCCCGCGCCAATGCCGATGGTGGCGCAGCTGGTCAAGGCCTTGGTGATCTTGGCCGACAACACAGCCGGCACCATCTCCAACACCATGGCTTGAGCGCCGGCATTTTGCAATTGCAGCGCGTCTTGCATGAGTTGCTCAGCACCGCTGTCGGTGCGACCTTGCACGCGGTAGCCGCCCAAGGTGTTCACGCTTTGTGGCGTTAAACCCAAATGACCGCAAACTGGAATACCACGCGTGACCAAATAAGTCACCGTGGGAGCCAACCAAGCACCACCCTCCAACTTCACCATGTGGGCACCAGCCTTCATCAGCACCGATGCGCTTTCAAAGGCTTGCTCGGGCGATGCGTAGCTGGCGAAAGGCATGTCGCCCAAGATGATGGGGCGGCCGTTTTGTTTTTGCAAACCACGCGCCACACACTCCGTGTGATAGCGCATCGCTTCAAGCGTCACAGGCAAGGTGCTGTTGTGACCTTGGCACACCATGCCCAGTGAGTCGCCCACCAACACAATCTCCACACCGGCCAAATCGGCCACGGCGGCAAAGCTGGCGTCGTAGGCAGTGAGCATGGTGATTTTTTCGCCTTCGCCGTACATCTTCATCAAGCTGTGCATGGTCATCGCAGGACGCTTGGGGCTGTCGGGGGTGCTGGGTTGAACGCTCATGGGGCTGTTTCCTTGTGCAAAAAATAAGGTGTCACGAATGCGATGCGGCATTTTAGGGAGTGCATTTATCATCCCCCACACTTTGACATCAACACCTCTTGGCGTGTCTCCAAAGCGACCGCCCAAATCAGGAGACAAGCCATGCGCACCGACAGCAACCAGACCGAAGTGGCCTTGAATTCACCGGCGAAAATTTTGATGGCCAGTTTGATCGGTACCACCATCGAATACTTCGATTTCTACATCTTTGGCACGGCAGCGGTCTTGGTGTTTCCACATTTGTTTTTTGCAGCCTCCGATCCCAGTGTGGCCATCTTGCAGTCGCTGGCCACCTTTGGTTTGGCCTTTGTCGCCCGCCCAGTGGGCTCGGCCTTGTTCGGACATTTCGGCGACCGCATCGGTCGCAAGGCCACGCTGGTGGCGTCGCTTCTCACCATGGGTGTGTCAACCGTTGCCATTGGGTTGCTGCCCTCTTATGCAGCCATCGGGATTGCTGCACCGATTTTGTTGGCAGTGTGTCGCTTTGGCCAGGGTTTGGGTTTGGGCGGTGAATGGGGCGGCGCGATTTTGCTGGCCACCGAAAACGCGCCACCCCGCAAACGTGCTTTGTATGGCAGCGTGCCCCAACTGGGCGGTCCGATTGGCTTCTTTTTGTCTGGCAGTGTGTTTTTGGTGCTCACCACACAAATGGCCGAGGCCGATTTTCTGGCATGGGGATGGCGGATTCCATTTGTTGCCAGCGCTTTGTTGGTGTTGGTGGGTTTGTATGTGCGCTTGAATATTTCGGAAACGCCCCAGTTCCAAAAAGTCATGGCCATGAAAACACGGGTCCAAGTGCCGATCGTCACGGTGGTGACCAAACACACCCGCTCCATGGTGCTGGGCATGTTGTCGGGCTTGGGCCAGTTCGTGTTGTTCTACCTCATCACGGTGTTCACCCTCAGCTGGGCCACCAGTTCCTTGGGCTACCAACGACAAGATTTCTTGGTGTTGCAACTCATTGCGGTGGTTTTCTTTGCCATCTTCATCCCCATCGCCGCCAAAATTTCAGACACGCGCGGACGCACCACCGCCTTGACCTGGGGCGCAGTGGGCATTGTTGTGTTGGGTATGTTCTTGGGCCCGATGTTGCAAGCGGGCAGCTTCACCACGGTGTTGGCTTTGTCGATTGGCATGGCCCTCATGGGCATGTGTTTTGGTCCCTTGGGCTTTTTGATGGCCGAGTTGTTTCCCACCGAAGTGCGTTACACCGGTGCGTCTTTGAGCTTCAACTTGTCGGCCATCTTGGGGGCCTCGTTTGCGCCTTACATCGCCACATGGTTGGCCACCAACCATGGCTTACAGTATGTGGGCTATTACCTGTCGGGCATGGCCAGCATCAGCGTGTTGGCCTTGCTGGCGGTGAAGAAGCACAAAACCCATGTGGAAAGTTGAACCACACGCTTGGCCGGACCAGTCCCTGGCTTGGCGTGCTGTCTAGATGTTGAAAGGGCCATCCATGAAACATGTTTGCTTGAAAACGCTCCAGTTATTGGCGGGCTGTGCCTTGATTTTCACGCAGACTTTTTTGCAGGCTCAAACCAGCAAAGAATGTGAATTGATGAAGGAGCGCATTTCAGGTACAGGCAACGTGAATGCGGTTTGCTCCCGTATTTTTCAAGAATGCAAATCCGAGTCCGTCAAGAAAAGTGATCCCAAAGAGGCGCAAAACCAATGCCTGAAAAATTTGGGTGACTGCCAAATGGCCGGTCAATTGAGTGGCGATGATTTGCAACGCGTCGTCGATCAATATGAAAGCGCCTGCAAGGGCACTACATAAATCAATTTTCAGGGGGTTCGCTCACTGTTTACCCGATTGACATGGATGTATTTGCGCTCATAGGATGGCTCAACGCCATCTTTCAACCGTCAGTGAATACATGCGAAAGGGTTATTGAATGAACATGCCTTTGGGTCTAACTGTTTTTTTCGGTTCATTAACTGTTTGGGCAGGATTGTTGATTTGGGGCTTGGCCCGTAAAAAATTCACACCATTCATTGTTTTCGGCATTGCATTTCTACTGTTCATGAATGTCCGCTACTTGATTGAAGGCGCCCCAGCTGCCATTGCATTCTTCATTGGAATTTATGATGTCCTCGACAACATCGGCTTGCAGTCTGGCCAAACTGCAGCAGCGCTGGCAACGTGCCCTGATAACGCCTGTACGGTTTGGGGGTCGACTTATGAATTGCATCCTTCATGGGGCACAGCTTTTCACGATCGATTTCTCAATGGCTCAGCGTTGAGAACAAACCTTCTCTACGCGCACCTGACTTTCAATTCAATCGTCTTTGTGTTGATGCATATTCAACTATGGCGCCCTGGGACTGGCGCAAACGCTCGACTGCACGCCTACCTTGGAAGAGTTTCATTTGCCAGTCTGACCATCGGAACGGTCTGCGCCATTTGGCTTGCAGCCTCTCACGGTTCCGTGGATGAATACGGCGGCAATCTCTCCATGTATGGTTTTTGGTCGATGTCGTTCTTTGTTTATGGCTGTGCTGTGATGGGTGTTTTAGCCATTCGGCGAGGGGATGTCGCCAACCACAGAATCTGGATGTTCAGATTTGCTGGTTCCATGTGGGGTGCGTTTTGGATTTTCAGAGTCATACTGTTTGTGATGGGTCCCCTTCTGCGCGATTACCCTTCCGCAAACATTTTGCTGTGCATTTGGATATCGGCACCCTTAGGCATTCTGATTGCAGAAATGGTCAGAAGAAAAATTTTAGACGCGCCATCAAACGGCACAAAACAAACAAGTGACTTGGCTTATGACTGATTTGAATTGATGGATGCAAACCCCTTTGTTTGAGCATTGGCAGAGGCACCATGTTGTGAAGAAGCAATGCGTTTTGCAAAGGATTCCCCCATGCTAGTCAGCCTCTTGTATGTCAGCCAGCCAACAGGTCCTGTGACCACTTCCGTGACGGGCAGCATTTTGCGAAGCTCCATCGCAAACAATAAAGCCGCTGATATTTCTGGTGTTTTATGTCAAGGGACTGGGCTTTACATGCAAGTTCTTGAGGGCGAAAGACCCGTGGTAAACGATATGTTTTATCGCATCGTGGCCGATTCAAGGCATCGCCATGTTGAATTGCTGAGCATGGAAGAAATACAAAAACGTCAATTTGATCAATGGTCTATGGCACTGGTCCACCTCAATGCTAACGATCCCATGGTGAAAATGAACCATCCAGAGTTCAATCCTTATGCGTCGACAGCTAAAGATGCCATGGCTATTTTGGAGGAACTTGTCAAAACCAGTTGGCCCATAGTCACCACAGAACCATGATCATGAAGTGATTTTGGCAGGTGCCCTGGGCACCGGAATTGAAAGGGAAAATTTGGTGCGTGGTGAGGGTTTCGAACCCCCGACCCCCGCCGTGTGAAGGCGATGCTCTACCACTGAGCTAACCACGCGAACTGCTGTTGAAGCAGGGCTGTATTCTGTCACAAAAATGAGCGATTTTAAGCCCGCATCCACTTAGATTCAGGGGGCTGACGCCGAACTTGCGGTAGATCGCCACAAAGTCTTGCCGCCACTGGCTTTGTCAATCAAGTCCAGCACGCCTTCGTGGGCCAACAACTCATCTGCGCTGGGTGCAATGACTGGCAATGTCAACTGGCTGTAGTCTCGACGCGCAGCAGGCTTGCCAGAAGCGTCGCGACCATCGTCTTGGTCCATCAACAAACCCTCTTGGCCACGCGTGAGGTTGATGTAGACATCGGCCAGCAATTCCGCATCCAGCAAAGCGCCGTGCAGGGTGCGGGCTGCGTTGCTCACGCCCAAGCGTTCGCACAAGGCATCGAGTGAATTGCGTTTGCCGGGGTAAATTTCTTTGGCCATGGCCAAGGTGTCCATCACCTGCCCGACGTGGGCTTTGAATGGGGGATGGCCAGCCAGTTCGAGTTCTTTGTTCAAAAAACCCATGTCAAAGGGTGCGTTGTGAATGATGATGTCCGCACCTTTCACATAGGCCAAGAACTCGTCCACGATTTGCGCAAACTTGGGCTTGTCTTGCAAAAACTCTGAAGTGATGCCGTGCACATTCAGCGCTTCTTCATGGCTGTCACGCTCGGGGTTGATGTAGTAATGAAAGTTGCGGCCAGTGAGTTTGCGGTGCATCAATTCCACACAGCCCAACTCCAGGATGCGGTCACCGTTGTCTGGTGACAGCCCAGTGGTTTCGGTATCCAACACAATGAGTCGCATGGCTTCAGTGGTTCTCTTTGGCGTGGTTGATGGTGTAGCGCGGAATCTCAATCACCAGGTTCTGCTGAGCCACCACCGATTGGCAACTCAGGCGCGAATTCGGCTCAAGACCCCAGGCGCGGTCCAGCAAATCTTCTTCCAACTCTTCGGGCTCGTTCAAGCTGGCAAAGCCTTCACGCACCACCACATGGCAGGTGGTGCAAGCACAGCTCATGTCGCAAGCGTGTTCGATGTTGATGCCGTTGTCCAGCAAGGCTTCGCAAATGGTGTTGCCGGGCGCAACTTGAATTTCTTTGCCCTCGGGGCACAGCTCCACATGCGGGAGAATTTTGATGATGGTCATGACATGGCCCCAATGTGTTTACCCGCCAGGGCTTTGCGAATGCCGTCGTTCATGCGGGCAGCGGCGAAAGCTTCGGTGCCTTGGGCCAAGGCCTCGGTAGCAGCCTCGATGTCGGCAGGCACCTCTGAAGTTTTGATGGCCAGCACGGCATCCATCAATTGGTGAATGACGGTTTGTTCTTCAGCAGACAACAACGGTGCATCAGCATGCAAGGCACTTTGCGTGGCCAGCCACATGCGGTCGGCTTCCAAACGCGCTTCGGCCAAGGCCCGTGCGTTCTTGTCGAACTCGGCGGTGTGAAAACTGTCTTGCAACATGGCGGCAATTTGCTCGTCGGACAAACCATAGCTGGGCTTGACGTCAATCTGGGCTTGCACGCCACTTTTTGTCTCCAACGCCGACACGCTGAGCAGGCCATCGGCATCCACAGTGAAAGTCACGCGAATGCGGGCCGAGCCTGCGGCCATGGGGGGTATGCCCTTCAATTCAAAACGTGCCAAGCTGCGGCAGTCTTTCACCAGGTCTCGCTCGCCTTGCAGCACATGCAAGGCCAGCGCGGTTTGACCGTCTTGGTAGGTGGTGAAGTCTTGTGCCATGGCGGTGGGAATGGTTTGATTGCGTGGCACGATGCGCTCAACCAAACCGCCCATGGTTTCAATGCCCAGAGACAGCGGAATCACATCCAACAACAGCAGCTCGCCATCGGGATTGTTGCCACTGAGCTGGTTGGCTTGAATGGCCGCGCCAATGGCGACCACTTCATCCGGGTTCAAGTTGTTCAAGGGCGTGCAGTTCAAGAGGGCAGCCACCGCGCTTTGCACATGCGGCATGCGGGTCGAGCCGCCCACCATCACCACGCCTTGAATATCCTCGGCCTTCATGCCTGCATCACGCAAGGCTTTTTTAACGGCTTGCAGGGTTTTCTGGGTGAGTGCTTGGGCGCGGTGTTCAAAGTCTGAGCGTTGCACCGTCGTGCTCAACAATCCATCGGAGAGCACCACACTGAACACCGCGTGGTCGTGTGCAGAGAGCTCTTCCTTGCAAGCCCGTGCGGCGGTCAACAACAAGCTGGCGTCCACCTCGTTCAAGGCTTGACGCTGGCTTTGCTCGAGCGCGAGATCAAGCAAGCAACGGTCGTAGTCGTCACCACCCAGGGCCGAATCGCCACCGGTGGACAAGACCTCGAACACGCCACGGCTCATGCGCAGAATAGAAATATCAAAGGTGCCGCCACCCAAGTCGTAAACCGCATACACGCCTTCACTGGCATTGTCCAAACCATAAGCAATGGCGGCAGCAGTGGGTTCGTTGATCAGGCGCAGCACATGCAACCCCGCCATTTGCGCAGCGTCTTTGGTGGCTTGGCGTTGTGCGTCATCAAAGTAGGCTGGCACGGTGATGACCGCGCCGTAGATGTCGTCATTGAAGGTGTCTTCTGCGCGTTGGCGCAGGCTGGCCAAAATCTCCGCACTCACCTCCACCGGCGACTTCAATCCATGCAAGGTGTTCAAGCCCAACATGCCGGGTTGGTCTGCAAACGCATACGGGAAATGTTCGGGGTGGGGCACGTCTTTCAAACCGCGCCCCATGAAACGCTTGACCGAGACGATGGTGTTGGCTGGGTCTTGGGATTGCGAAACCAGCGCAGCAGCGCCAATCAATCGCTTGCCATCAGGCAAATAGCGCACCGCAGAAGGCAAGATCACATGGCCAGCTTCATCGGGCAAGCACTCGGCCACGCCGTTGCGCACGCTGGCCACCAAAGAATGCGTGGTGCCCAAATCAATGCCAATGGCGATCCGTCTGGCGTGGGGATCTGGTGCTTGACCAGGTTCAGAAATTTGCAGCAAAGCCATGGTGCGTATTGTGCCCTCAGGCATCTTCCAGTCGATCGAGGCGGTTGTTCAAGTCTTCTTCAAAACGCTCGATGAACATCAGCGCCCTCACCTCTTGCACTGCAGCCAACCAATTTTTATCGGCGTCCAAACTTTGGGCACAACGCTGAAGGGCTTGCTGCTTGGCCTGGTGGATATCGGATTGCAAGCTTGTCAAGGCCGCTTCGGTGTGGGCCTCGTCCAAATCTTCGCGCCACTGCATTTGCTGCATCAAAAATGCAGCCGGCATGCTGGTGTTGTCCTCGGCTTGCAAAGGCGCACCATGCAACTCACACAAGTAGGCGGCGCGGCGCAATGGGTTTTTCAAACGCTGGTAAGCCTCGTTGACCCGCACCGACCATTGCATGGCCAAGCGTTTTTCAGCGGGTCCTTGCAAGGCGAATTGGTCGGGGTGCACCTGCTGCTGCAGCGCTTTCCACTGGGTGTCAAGTTGCGCGCGGTCTAAGTCAAATTGCGTGGGCAACTCGAACAATTCAAAGTCGGTGGCCGCCAAAGACAGCGGCTGCTTCATCGAACCAGCGCTTTGCATCAGACTCGGAAAGACTCGCCACAGCCGCAACGATCACGTTCGTTGGGATTGTTGAATTTGAAGCCTTCGTTCAAGCCTTCACGCACAAAATCGAGCTCGGTGCCATCCAAGTAAGCCAGGCTCTTGGGGTCGATCAAGATCTTCAAGCCATGCGTCTCAAACACCACATCTTCTTCGGCAAGGTCGTCGACGTATTCAAGCTTGTAGGCCAAGCCCGAGCAACCGGTGGTCTTGACGCCCAAGCGCACGCCAACACCCTTACCTCGTTTGCTGAGGTATCGATTGACATGCCGCGCAGCAGCTTCGGTCATGGAGACAGACATATCAGTGAGCGTGTTTCTTTTTGTAATCTTCCACAGCCGCTTTGATGGCGTCTTCGGCCAAGATGGAGCAGTGGATCTTCACGGGCGGCAGCGCCAACTCCTCGGCGATCTGGCTGTTTTTCAAGGCAGCCGCTTCGTCCAAGGTTTTACCTTTGACCCATTCGGTGACCAACGAGCTTGATGCAATGGCAGAGCCGCAGCCGTAAGTTTTGAAACGCGCATCTTCAATGACACCGGTTTGCGGGTTGACCTTGATTTGCAACTTCATCACGTCGCCACAGGCCGGTGCGCCCACCATACCGGTGCCGACCGAGTCGTCCCCTTTTTCAAACGAGCCCACATTGCGGGGGTTTTCGTAGTGGTCTACCACTTTCTCAGAATAAGCCATCTGGATTACCTTTTAAAACTCAAAACATTCAACATTTGTCCATGCATTCACATCTGGCCAAGGGCTGAGAAGCCATGGGGCCAATTGAAGACGCGGTCAATGTGCGGCCCATTGGATGGTGCTCAGATCAATGCCTTCTTTGTACATGTCCCACAAGGGGCTCAAGTCACGCAGTTTGCTGACATTGGTGCGGATGGTGCTGATCGCATAGTCGATTTCTTCTTCGGTGGAGAAGCGGCCAATGGTCATGCGCAAACTGCTGTGGGCGAGTTCATCGCTGCGGCCCAAGGCGCGCAACACGTAGCTGGGTTCCAAGCTGGCCGAAGTGCATGCAGAGCCTGATGACACAGCCAAGCCTTTGATGCCCATGATGAGGGACTCACCCTCCACATAGTTGAAACTGATGTTCAAGTTGTGCGGCACGCGTTGTGTGAGATGGCCATTGATGAACACTTGCTCGATGTCTTTCAAACCGTTGAGCAAGCGTTGCGACAAGTGTTTGGCTTTGGCCACGTCTTGCGCCATTTCCAATTTGGCAATGCGAAAGGCCTCGCCCATGCCCACACATTGGTGGGTGGGCAGCGTGCCACTGCGCATGCCGCGTTCGTGACCACCGCCGTGCATTTGGGCTTCCAAGCGCACACGCGGTTTGCGCCGCACATAGAGAGCGCCAATGCCTTTGGGGCCATAGGTTTTGTGGGAGGCCAAGCTCATCAAATCAACAGGCAATTGGGCCATGTCAATTTCGACTTTGCCGGTGGATTGAGCGGCATCGACGTGAAAAATGATGCCGCGCTCGCGGCACATGTTGCCAATCGTCACGATGTCTTGGATGACACCGATTTCATTGTTGACATGCATGACGCTGATGAGCGAGGTGTCGGGGCGAATCGCGTCTTTCAGTTTGTTCAAATCGAGCAAGCCGTCTTCTTGCACATCAAGGTACGTGACTTCAAAGCCTTGGCGCTCGAGTTCACGCATGGTGTCGAGCACCGCTTTGTGCTCGGTTTTCACGGTGATGAGGTGCTTGCCCTTGGTTTTGTAAAACTGGGCGGCACCTTTGATGGCCAAGTTGTTGGATTCGGTGGCGCCGGAGGTCCAAACGATTTCACGCGGATCAGCACCAATCAAGTCGGCCACCTGGACGCGGGCTTTTTCAACGGCTTCTTCGGCTTCCCAGCCCCAGGCATGGCTGCGGGACGCGGGGTTGCCGAAATGCTCGCGCAACCAAGGGATCATGGCGTCAACCACACGCTCGTCGCAGGGGTTGGTGGCGCCGTAGTCCAGGTAAATCGGGAAATGCGGGGTCATGTCCATTTTTTTTTAGCCTTTGACGAACACATTGCCCAAGGCGAAGACCGAGTTCGGCGCATTGACGCGAATGGGTTTGACCACCGGCATGGACGAAATAGCGCGCTTGTGCAGTGGCTTGTCTTCCACTTGCAAGCCCTTGGCCAGTTGGTCTTCCACCAGTTTTTGCAAGTTGACCGAACTGAGGAAATCGATCATGCGCTGGTTCAGGGATGTCCACAGTTCGTGGGTCATGCAGCGACCGGTTTCGCCGAGACAGTTTTCTTTGCCACCGCAGTGCGTGGCGTCGATGGGCTCGTCCACCGACAAAATGATGTCGGCCACAGAGATTTCATGGGCTTTGCGACCCAAGGTGTAGCCACCGCCGGGTCCGCGGGTGGATTCGACCAGGTTTTGGCGGCGCAATTTGCCAAACAACTGCTCGAGGTAGGACAGGGAAATTTGTTGGCGCTGGCTGATGGCCGCCAAGGTGACGGGGCCATTGTTTTGGCGCAAAGCCAAGTCAATCATGGCCGTAACGGCGAAACGACCTTTGGTGGTAAGACGCATTTGAAACTCCTAGAGGGGTCTATGTCGACTGGATTAGTCAACTATAGCACAAGACCAAACAAAACAGTCGGGTTTAAACCATGTCCGGGCTGGAAGCCCCGAAGGTCATGGCGCGCAGCCTGCCCAACTGATCCCGCACGGACGCCGCTTGTTCGAATTCCAGGTTGCGAGCGTGCTCCATCATCTGTTTTTCAAGGCGTTTGATTTCCTTGGCCACGTCGCGCTCGCTCATGTCTTGGACGCGCGCATGCTCCAACTCGAGGCGCATCGACTCTTTGTCCGACTTTTCGCTGTACACCCCGTCAATCAGATCTCGGATGCCTTTGACCACCCCGCGCGGCGTGATGCCATGGGCAGCGTTGAAGCTGATTTGCTTGTTGCGACGCCGTTCAGTTTCACCAATGGCCCGCTTCATCGATTCGGTCATTTTGTCGGCGTACAAAATCGCACGCCCTTCCAAGTTTCGTGCGGCACGACCAATGGTTTGAATCAGACTGCGCTCTGAGCGCAAAAAACCTTCCTTGTCGGCGTCCAAAATGGCCACCAAGGACACCTCGGGCAAGTCCAAGCCTTCGCGCAGCAAGTTGATGCCCACCAGCACATCAAAGGCGCCCAAGCGCAGGTCGCGCAAGATTTCCACCCGCTCCACCGTGTCGATGTCGCTGTGCAAATAGCGGACCTTGACGCCGTTGTCACCCAAATAATCAGTGAGTTGCTCGGCCATGCGCTTGGTCAGGGTGGTGATCAAAATCCGCTCGTTTTTCACCACCCGAATGCGAATTTCTTGCAGCACGTCGTCCACCTGGTGAATGGCCGGTCGCACCTCAACCATGGGGTCAACCAAGCCGGTGGGGCGCACCACCTGCTCCACCACATTGCCCGAGTGGGTCTTTTCGTAGTCTGATGGCGTGGCTGACACAAACACCAACTGGCGCATGCGTTTTTCAAATTCATCCAACTTCAAAGGCTGGTTGTCCAAGGCGCTGGGCAAACGGAAACCATATTCCACAAGCGTGGTTTTGCGGGCGCGGTCGCCGTTGTACATGCCCGAAAACTGGCCCATCAGCACATGACTTTCATCCAGAAACATCAAAGCGTCTTTGGGCAGGTAGTCGGTGAGGGTGCTGGGCGGCTCACCAGGGGCCGCACTCGACAAATGCCGGGTGTAGTTTTCAATGCCCTTGCAATGCCCCACTTCACTCAACATTTCCAAATCGAATCGGGTGCGTTGCTCCAGGCGCTGCGCCTCTACCAACTTGTTCATGCCCACCAGTTCCTTCAGTCGCTCGCCCAATTCCAACTTGATGGTTTCAACGGCAGCCAGCACCTTGTCGCGGGGCGTCACATAGTGGCTGGAGGGGTAGACGGTGAAGCGAGGGATTTTTTGGCGTACCCGCCCTGTCAGCGGGTCCAGCAATTGCAAGCTTTCAATTTCATCGTCAAACAGTTCAATGCGGATCGCCAATTCGCTGTGCTCGGCGGGGAACACATCGATGGTGTCACCGCGAACCCTGAAGCGACCGCGAGAAAAATCCATGTCGTTGCGGTCGTACTGCATGCGCACCAACTGGGCAATGATGTCGCGCTGACCCGGCTTGTCGCCCACCCGCAAGGTCATCACCATTTGGTGGTAGCTCTCGGGCTCGCCAATGCCGTAGATGGCCGACACCGTGGCCACGATGATCACATCGCGCCGCTCCAACAGGCTCTTGGTACACGACAGGCGCATCTGCTCGATGTGCTCGTTGATCGCGCTGTCTTTTTCAATGAACAAATCGCGCTGCGGCACATAAGCCTCGGGCTGGTAGTAGTCGTAGTAGCTGACGAAATACTCGACGGCGTTCTTCGGAAAAAATTCGCGGAACTCGCTGTACAACTGGGCCGCCAGGGTTTTGTTGGGCGCGTAAATGATGGCGGGACGACCCATCTGGGCAATCACATTCGCCATGGTGAAGGT
>Ga0114968_10002523_pt1 | contig 13963 bp, 12 predicted proteins | sample M_130807_EF_Meta_FD_87020 | JGI IMG/M metagenome (GOLD analysis project Ga0114968, IMG submission 87020) | Freshwater microbial communities from Lake Montjoie, Canada to study carbon cycling - M_130807_EF_MetaG | ecosystem: Environmental > Aquatic > Freshwater > Lake | place: Lake Montjoie... | reverse complement strand
GGCTTGAAAATCGCGTCCAGCACACGGGCTTGCGCAAAAAAACCGGCGCCGGCGTTCGCGGGGCGTTGCCGCTGCACGCCAGCGACTTGTTTGATTTCCAGCTTCAGCTTCTCGGCAGCAGGCTTGAGGCTGTCGCCTTGCTCGTACACCGCGTTGGAAAATTGCTCGGCCACCTCGGCGAACTTGCGCTGCGCCTGCTGCGCCTGGTATTCGGTTTCCAGCTTCTGGCGCACACTCTCAAAACTGGCCTGTTTGGCTTCCTTGATGTCGGCAAGCTGGATGATGTGGTAGCCAAAATCCGACTCCACCAATTCGCTGATATCGCCTTTTTTCAGCGCAAATGCAACCTCTTCAAAAGGCTTGACCATCGCACCGCGGGCAAAGAAACCCAGGTCACCACCCTGGGCTGCCGAACCGCTGTCTTGTGAATTCTTGCGGGCCAGTTCGGCAAACGCGGCGGGCTTGGCGCGGACTTTGGCGAGCAGCGCCTGCGCAGTCGCTTTGGCTTTTTCCCGGGCGTCAGCTGGCGCGTCCTTGGCTACGGCTACCAAAATATGGCTGGCGCGGCGCTCCTCTTTGGCTGCAAGGCGCTGGGCGTTCTGCTCGTAATAGGTCTTCAACTCCGCTTCGTTCACCACCACGGTTTTTTTGACCGCGTCCAGGTTCAGAACCACATACTCCACATCGGCCGATTCCTGCGACTGGTAGCGGGCCTGGTTGGCGTCGAAATAGGATTGCATCTCGGCATCACTGGGCTTGACCTTGGCAATGAAATCAGCGGGTTTGTAGTAGGCCAGTTGCACTTCACGCCGCTGGAAAAAAGCATTCAAAGCCGAGTCCGCCAGCGGCTTGGTCGCAAACGCGCTGCGCCCAACCGCCTGTTCGTTCTGACGCAACAGCAGTTCATTGCGTACGCGTGCGTCAAACTGGGCCGGCTCCATGCCGCTGTTTTTCAACAAGGTCCGGTAACCCTCAACATCAAAAGAACCGTCGGCGCGGCGCAAGGCGGCAATCGCCGGGATAGCCTCGATTTCCTTGGCAAGCCGGGCATCGCTGACCACGCGGACTGCATCTTTGGCGGCCTGCGCCCATACCTTTTCGCGCACCATGCGCTCCAGCGTCGCATAGCGCGCCTCGGGCGAATCCAGCCGCTTGGGGTCCGCATTGGGCATGGCGCTGCGAATGCGCTTGACCTCTTCTTGTTGCGCCGCGTCCCAATCCGCTTGGGTGATGCGGTCGCTGCCAATCTTGGCCACCGCCTCACCAGCGGTACTGATTCCCCGGTAACCCTGCACCCCGGTCAACACAAAACCCAAGATCACGAGCACAAAAATCGGCACGAATATGAACTTGGAATACTTGCGAATCGAATCAAACATGCAGAACAACTCCTGGAAACAAAAAAAAGGCGAACCGGTGTTCGCCTTCGAGTGCGCTATGGTGGGTGATGACGGGCTCGAACCGCCGACCTACGCCGTGTAAAGGCGCCGCTCTACCAACTGAGCTAATCACCCGGTTTGCGCAATGCATTCCGTGCAAGGCCGGCATCGCTGCCACAGCCACAGCCGTGGAATGTACCAGTTTTGGGTTTGGAAATTCCAGGCTGGGCGCGCGTCACAGGCCGCGCGCGCGGATCTCGGGAAGGGCTTTTTGCAGGTAATAAACCATGGACCACACGGTCAGCACCGCAGCCATCCAGATCAGCCAGCCGCCCCAGACATGGGTGTCCACCAAGCCGAACACCGGCCCGTCAAACAGCAAAAAGCCAATGGCCACCATTTGCGCGGTGGTTTTCAGTTTGCCGATCCGGTGCACGGCCACGCTGCGCGAAGCGCCGATTTGCGCCATCCACTCCCGCAACGCGGATATGGCGATCTCCCGGCCAATGATGATTAGCGCCACAAAGGCGTCGATGCGTTGCAGATGGACCAGCACCAAAATACACGCACACACCAGAAATTTATCGGCCACCGGATCCAGAAAAGCCCCAAAGCTGGAGGTCTGGTTCAGCTTGCGAGCCAGGTAACCGTCCAGCCAATCGGTCAGGGCAAAAACCACGAACATGCTGGTAGCCCACAGGTTTTTTTCCGCCATCGGCATCGCGTCCGCCGGCAGGTAGTACACCCCGACGATCAGCGGGAGTGCGCAAATCCGCGTCCAGGTGAGCAGCGTGGGCAGGGTCCAGAACATCAGGGCATTGTGGCACGGCTAGTGCAGCGCACGGTAGATCTCCTCGGCGAGTTCGCGCGATATGCCGTCGACGCCGGCCAGATCCTGTGCGCTGGCCTGCGCCACACCGCGCACGCCACCGAAGCGCTGCAAAAGACGGGCGCGGCGCTTGGGGCCTATTCCAGGAATCGTTTCCAGGGCACCGCCGTCTACACGCACCTTGGCGCGTTTTTGCCGCATGCCGGTGATGGCAAAGCGGTGCGCCTCGTCACGAATCTGCGCCACCAGCATCAGGGCGGCCGAGTCGGGCGGAAGGGCAATCTTGTCTCGGCCGTCGGCAAAAACCAGCTCTTCCAGCCCGACTTTGCGGCCCTCGCCTTTTTCGACGCCGACGATCAGCCCCAGATCCAAGCCCAGGGACTCAAAAACCTCGCGCGCCATCGACACCTGGCCGCGCCCGCCATCGACCAAAACCAGGTCCGGCATCCGGGCCGCAGCCGGTATGGCCTCGCCTTGCGCGCGCGCCTGGGCCTGGGCTTGTGCGACCTTGCCGTAGCGGCGCGTCAGCACCTGCCGCATCGCGGCGTAATCATCACCCGGCGTGATGCCCTCGATGTTGTAGCGGCGGTACTGCGCACTTTGCATGGCGTGGCCGGCAAACACCACGCAGGAGGCCTGGGTCGCCTCGCCGCCTGTGTGGGAAATGTCAAAACACTCGATACGCAGCGTCTCCAGCGCTTCTACCGCCAAATCCAGCACCTGCGCCAGGGCCCGGGTGCGCGCTTGCTGCGAACCCTCCTCGGACAGCAGGCGGGCCAGTTGCAATGCGGCGTTGGTGTCTGCCATGTCCAGCCAGGCGCGGCGTTGCTCGCGGGGTTGGTGCACCGCGTTGACCCGGATCCCGTGCTGCTCGGACAGCGCATCGACCAGGGCCTTGTCCACCGGTTCGCTGAGCACCAGCACGCCGGGCATGGGAATGCCGATGTAGTGCTGGGCTAGAAAAGCCTCCAGCACCCGCTGTTCCATGCTGCGCGGCGCTGCCAGCGCGTCGTCGTCCAGGCTGGCCGCCGCCTCGAGCTGCGCGGGGAAGTACGGCCGGTCGCCCAGGTGCCGACCGCCGCGCACCATGGCCAGGTTCACACAGGCCCGACCGCCCTGCACTTTTACCGCCAGGATGTCGACATCCCGGTCGGACACGTTGTCCACCGACTGCTGGTGCAGCACATTGGATAGCGCCGCCACCTGGTTGCGCAGTTCAGCCGCCTGCTCAAACTCCAGGCGGTCGGCGTGCGCCATCATGCGCGCCTCCAGGTCGCGCATCACGTCCTGGGCGTCACCTTGCAAAAAGCGCTGCGCGTCGGCCACGTCTTGCGCGTATGCGGCGGCGCTGATATGGCCCACACACGGCCCGGAACAACGCTTGATCTGGTAAAGCAAGCAGGGGCGGCTGCGGTTGGAAAACACCGAGTCTTCGCAGGTGCGCAGCCGGAACACCTTTTGCATCAGCAGCACCGCCTCTTTGACCGCCCAGGCGCTTGGGTAGGGCCCGAAATAGTGGTGCTTTTTCTCCACCCCGCCCCGGTAATACGTCACGCGGGAAAAGTGCAGGGGCTGCGCGCCTGGAGCACCTTGCGCACCGGCGGGCCGGGCCGCCGCGTCCGGCACCACCGTCGCAGTCATCTTCAAATAGGGGTAGCTCTTGTCGTCCCGGAACAGAATGTTGTATTTGGGTTGCAGGGTCTTGATCAGGTTGTTTTCCAGCAGCAAGGCCTCAGCCTCGGAGCGCACCACCGTGGTCTCCATGCGCACAATCTTGCCCACCATGTGCCCGATACGGGTGCCGCCGTGGTTTTTCTGGAAATAACTGGAGACCCTTTTCTTCAGGCTGTTGGCCTTGCCCACGTAGAGCAGGCCGCCGTCAGCGTCGAAATAGCGGTAAACGCCGGGCAGATTGGGCAGGCTGGCGACCTCGTGCAACAAAGCGGGGCTGTGGGAGTCGGTGTCCGGCATGGCGCGTATTGTGCAGGCCTGCGCCGACAATGCTGCCCATGTCCCGCCCCGCCGCACCGCCACCTGCCGAACCCCGGACCCACCTTCTGTGGGATGTTTTCTGCCAGGTGATCGACAACTACGGCGATGTGGGCGTGCTCTGGCGCCTGTGCGCTGCCGTCGCTGCGCGGGGGGAGCGGGTGCGCCTGTGGGTCGACGACACCAGCGCCCTGGCCTGGATGGCACCAGGTGCCACTGAGGGCCGGTGGCCGGGGGTGCAGCTGCGGGCCTGGAGCGAGGCCGAAGACCCGGCGAACTGCGCCACCCTGGACTGCGCCGATGTATGGATCGAGGGTTTCGGGTGCGAAATTCCCGCCGGCTTTGTCGCCCACTTCGCGGGGCGGGTTCAGGCCGCGCCGGGCGCGCGGCCGCCGGTGTGGATCAACCTGGAATACCTGAGCGCCCAGGCCTATGTCGAGCGCAACCACGGCCTGCCCTCGCCCCTTCTCCACGGGCCGGCGCGGGGCTGGACCAAGATTTTTTATTACCCGGGCTTCACCGTTGGCAGCGGTGGCTTGCTGCGCAACGCATTGGCAACGGAGTCGCTGGTGCCGGATGGTGGCGACAGCCAGCCACCCGAGCGGGCGCGCTGCGTCAGCCTGTTTTGCTACGAACCGGGAGCGCTCGCCAACTTGATAAAAGGCCTGGGCGAGGACCCGCGCGCCGCGCGCCTGTTGGTTACCCACGGGCGGGCGGCGGCGGCGGTGCGCCGATTGCTGGCACAGCCTGGCTTCAAGGTCCCCGGCAATGTCGGCCTGGAATTCCTGCCTGCGCTGAGCCAGCCGGAATTTGACGCGCTGCTGGGCCGCTGCGACCTGAATCTGGTGCGTGGCGAAGACTCGCTGGTGCAGGCCTTGTGGGCGGGCAAACCCTTCATTTGGCAGGCCTACCCCCAAACTGACGATGCCCACCGCGACAAGCTGGACGCCTTTTTAGACTGGTTCCAAGCCGATGCCGATGTACGGGACCTGCACCATGCCTGGAACGGCTTTTCAAAGCCGCCGGACGCGGCGCGCTGGGCACAGACGCTGGCCGACAAGGAGGGACGATGGGCGCGCCAAGTCCAGGCGGCCCGCCAGCGGCTGTTGGTACAGGAAGACCTGCCAACGCAGCTGCGCAGGCTCGTTGCCAAAAGCCGATAAACTAGCGGGCTTTCCCCAAGGCTGCGGGCGTCCTTTATTGCCGTAGTCCTCGCCGCAGCCTGCGGCCTAATTGCTTCTAGCCAACAAGCCTTTGACACCATGAAAATCGCCCAAGAAATTCGCGCCGGTAACGTCATCATGCACGGTAAAGACCCCATGGTCGTGCTCAAAACCGAATACAGCCGGGGCGGCCGCAATTCGGCTACTGTGCGCATGAAACTCAAAAGCCTGATCGCCAACTTTGGCACTGAAGTCGTGTTCAAAGCCGACGACAAAATGGACCAGGTCATTTTGGACAAAAAGGAATGCACTTATTCCTATTTCGCCGATCCCATGTATGTCTGCATGGACGCGGATTACAACCAGTACGAAGTCGAAGCCGAAAACATGGGTGATTCGCTCCACTACCTGGAAGACGGAATGGCCGTCGAAGTGGTGTTCTATGACGGCAAGGCCATTTCGGTGGAACTGCCAACCAGCGTGGTGCGCGAAATCACCTGGACCGAGCCCGCTGTCAAAGGCGACACATCGGGCAAAGTGCTCAAGCCCGCCAAAATCGCCACCGGCTTTGAAATCGGCGTGCCGATTTTTGTGGCCCAGGGTGACAAGGTGGAAATCGACACCCGTACCGGCGAGTACCGCAAACGCGTCTAAACGACCCGGGCAGGCCTTGGTGCCTGCCCGCTAAATGCGCAGCTTCCAAGCAACGCGCGCGCCCAGACCGACCGCGCTGCCCACCGTCCAAAACAAGACCGAGACGCCCAGCACCGCCCCGGCACTGCCAAACAGCAGGGGCATCACCACACTGGAAAAATTGATAGCCATCAGGCGCAACGCCAACGCCTGGCTGCGCTGTCCCTCGGGCGTGATGTGGTGCAAGGTGCTCATGATCATGGGCTGCACCGAGCCCAAAGAAAAGCCCAGCAAAACCGAACAGCAGGCCATGCCCCAGGCACCCTGCATCAGCGGGTAGATCGCAAACAACAGCGCCGTGCTGAGCATGGCCACGGTTGTGACATGCCATTCGCGAGCCTGCGCAGCCATCAGCGGAATCAGCAGGCGCACCAGCGCCGCAACCAGCGCAAAGCCGCCCAGAATGCCCCCTATCACCGAGGCGCTGAGTTGGCGCTCATGGCCCAACACGGGGACCACAAAAGTGTGGACATCCCAGCAGGATGAAAGCAGCCAGTTCACCAGCAACAAGGCGCGCATGCGCGGCGCACGGAGCAAGTCCCAGGGCGATGCAACAGGATCCAAACCGGCAGGCGGTGCGGGTGGCGGCATCCGGTTGGCACCCGCAGCCGAGCGGACCAGCAGCCAACTCAGCAACGGCAACAGCGCCAATACCGCAAACGCGGCGCGAAAGCCCAGCAGGTCCGCCGGGCCGTCCGCAAAATGGTCGATACACAAACCCGCCAGCACCGGCCCCAGCATATTGGAAGCAGCCGGGCCCAAAGAGAGCCAGCTGAACATGCGCCGCAGCTCCGCGCCATCGCGCGCCGCGCGCCCCACATAACGCTGCAAGGCAATCATGCACAGACCGGTGGCGCCGCCCATACACAAGGCGGCCCCGCACACGACTTCAAAACGGGGGAATCCCGCACAGGCAAGCGCCGCGCAGCCGGCTACCAGGGCACCCCAGCCCAGAGGGCTGCGTACGCCGTGGCGTTCCACAAAGCGCCCGGCTGGCAGGGCGATGACAACCTGCGTGAGCGAGTACAGCGCCAGCAAGGCCCCCACATGCAAGGTACCCAGGCCCATATGCAAAGCCAGCAGCGGCGCGGCCAGTCGCATGCCGGACATGCTGGCATGGACCAGGGTGTGGCCCGCGACCAGGCGGGCAAAACCCCGAGGGCCGACGGCGTGCGCCGAATCAGCGCTGGGGGGTCCCGCCACCTCAGGTGCCGGGCGGTTGGTCCGCCGGTGGCAAAAGATCCTGCGCGTCCTGCTGATCCAGCGCCAGCAAGGCCTGGGACGCTCCATCCGGCAAAGCCTGCACCGTCTTCAAAGCCCTTTGCATGGCGCGGCTGCGGGTGTCGGCGCTGTCCAGGGTATTGAGCACGGTCTGGGTCTGGGACTTGACCTTGGCCAGTACCTCGCCGAACTTGCCGAACTCGGTCTTGACCGCGCCCAAGACCTGCCAGACCTCGCTGGAGCGCTTTTCCAGCGCCAGCGTTCTAAAGCCCATTTGCAGCGAACTGAGCATGGCCAGCAGTGTGGTCGGGCCTGCCAGCGTGACCCGGTAATCACGCTGCAGAGCCTCCATCAAGCCGGGGCGGCGCAACACTTCTGCGTACAGGCCTTCGGTCGGCAAAAACAGAATCGCGAAATCGGTGGTGTGCGGCGGCTCCACGTATTTTTCGGTGATGGACTTGGCCTCCAGCCGGATGCGCTGCTCCAGGGCCTTGGCGGCGGCGTCCGCCTCCGCCGGGTTGGCGCGGCCCTGGGCATCCAGCAACCGGGCGTAGTCTTCGTTGGGAAACTTGGCGTCGATGGGCAACCACAAGGGCGCGCCGTCCGCGGCTTTACCCGGTAGCTTGATGGCGAAGTCCACCAGGTTTTTATTGCCAGGACGGGTGGCAATCTGGGCCGCGTACTGGTCGGGAACGAACACCTGCTCCAGCAAGGCGGCCAATTGGGCTTCGCCAAAAATGCCACGGGTCTTGACGTTGGTGAGCAGGTGTTTCAGGTCACCCACACCCTGCGCCAGGGTCTGCATTTCACCCAGGCCTTTGTGGACTTGTTCCAAGCGGTCCGCCACCTGCTTAAAGCTCTCGCCCAGGCGCGCCTGTAAGGTGGATTGCAGCTTTTCGTCCACGGTGACGCGCATTTCCTCCAGCTTGGCGGTGTTGCTGCTTTGCAACTGAGCCAGCTGCGCCTCCAGCGTGCTGCGCATTTCGCGTAAGCCTGCTGCGCTGCTCTCATTGAGTTCGAGCAGACGCCGTGCATTCGCCTCGCTCAAGGCCCCCAGCTGCGCGCTCAGGGTATCACCCAGGCCTTTTTGCATGGCCGCGAGTTGCGCACCAAAGGCGTCCATGCGGGCGTTCTGGGTGCGGGTGGATTCGGCGCTTTGTTGCACCAGGGCTTGCTGGAAAGTGGCCATATTGGCGGCGGCTTCCTGGCGCGCCGCGCGGCCCGACTCCTGCTGCTCCTGGCGGATTTCACGCGCGAGTTGCTGCCGGTTCACCTCCAACGCTTGCAGCAGCTCCGCACTGACCGTCGCAGCGTCGGGCTTGCGCCACAGCAGGACGAGAACCACCAGTTGCAGCAGCCCCGCGACCAGCAAAACAGCAAGCACCGGTTCGCTCCAGCCCATGGCGGCCACGACCTAGCGCGCGGGTGCGTTGAGCGGCGTCAGCGCCTGGCCGTGCACCAACAAGCCGATCAAATTGTCTGCGGCCAAATCTGCCATCGCCATGCGGGTGGAAATGGTGGCGCTGGCGATATGGGGTGTCAGCACCACATTGGGCACCGTCAGCAGATCAGGGTGCACCGCCGGTTCGCCCTCAAACACATCCAGGCCGGCAGCGGCAATCGTGCGATTGCGCAAGGCTGCGGCCAGGGCCGCGTCATCCACGATGCCGCCGCGCGCGATATTGATGAGCGTGGCCGTGGGTTTCATCAGCGCGAGTTCGGCGGCGCCAATGGTGTGGTGGGCTTCGGCGCTGTAGGGCAGCACCAACATCACATGGTCGGCCGTTTGCAGCAGCTCGGTCTTGCTCACGTGGCGGGCCTGGCAGGCCGCCTCGGTCGCGGCGTCCAGCGGCTTGCGGTTGCAGTACAGCACTTTCATACCAAAGCCCAAGGCGCCCCGGCGGGCAATGCCCTGCCCGATGCGGCCCATGCCAATAATGCCCAGGGTGCTGCCATGTACTTCGGCACCGGCAAACATGTCGTAGCTCCAGCGGGTCCACAAACCCGCGCGCAAAAAGTGCTCGCTCTCGGCCATGCGCCGCGCAGTCGCCATCAACAGGGCAAAGCCGAAGTCGGCGGTGGTCTCGGTCAGCACGTCCGGTGTGTTGGTCGCCATGACGCCCGCAGCCGTCATGGCGGGCAGGTCGAAATTGTTGTAACCCACGGCCATATTGGCGCAAATCCGCAGTTCCGGGCACTGTGCCAGCAAGGACGCGCTGATGCGCTCGCTACCGGTGGTGAACACGCCAACTTTGCCCTGCAGACGGCGGGCCAATTCTTCAGGGCTGAACAGGATGTCGTCCTGGTTGGCGTCCACCGTGAAATGCTGCTCCAATTTGTGCAGTATTTCCGGGAAGACGGCGCGGGCGACGAGTACAGATGGTTTGGTTTGCATGGTTTACTCCAGCCAATGGGTGAATTCGGAAGCCGCCACACGCGGTGTGCGGAACGTGTTGACGACATCGCTGCTGTCGGCATAGCCCAGGGCCATGCCGCACACCAGCATCTCGTTGGAACCCGCACCGATATGCGGCAGGATGATGGACGCAAAGCCGTTCCAGGCCGCTTGCGGGCAGGTATGCAGGCCCCGCGCCCGCGCAGCCAGCATGATATTTTGCAAAAAAGCACCGTAGTCCAGCAGTGAACCGCGCCCCATGGACCTGTCCAGGGTGAACATCAGGCCCACGGGCGCATCGAAGAAGCAGAAGTTGCGCTGGTGCTGCGCATGCATGCGGTCCTTGTCGCCGCGCGTGATGCCCAGCAAACCGTACAAGCCCCAGCCGTTTTCCCGGCGCCGGTCAATATAGGGGCTGAACCATTGCGTAGGGTAATAGTCATACGCTTCCTGGTACTGGGCCGCCAAAGCCGGATCGGCGCGCACCGCGTCGTGGGCCGCGCACACTTTGTCGACCAACGACTGGCGGCTCGCCCCTTGCAACACATACACCTTCCAAGGCTGGGTGTTGGTGCCCGAGGGTGCGCGGCTGGCGATTTGCAAAATGGCTTCAATGGCAGCGCGGTCTACCGGCTGCTGGGTGAAAGCACGTGCCGACATCCGCGAATCCATCGCTTCATCGACCGGGTGACGGGGGGAATGGCTCACGGGAAATTCTCCAAATTGGAACTCCGCTCCCTGGGATGGAATGACGCTCTGGCACTGCGGGCGGCGGGGGGTGGGAGGCGGGATTGTGCCACCGGCGCGCCGGGCCACCGTAGCGGGTTCCAGCACGGGGCCAAACCCCGGCACGGCGACAACTGTTGGTTTTTTGTTGCACTGCAACAAAAAACTGTGCTTGCGGTGATTTTGTCCCTATAATTCGCTTCATGCTGCACTGCAACATAAAGCCGGAAGGCCCGTTCAGAGTGGCACATATCCCGTAACTTAACTTTTTGGAGAGTAAATATGTTGACCGCTGAACAAATCACCGCATCGCACAAAGCCAACCTGGAAACCCTGTTCGGTCTGACCGGCAAGGCCTTCGAAGGCGTGGAAAAAATTGTCGAGCTGAACATGGCCGCTTCCAAAGCTGTGCTGGCTGACGCATCCGCCAGCACCCACGCCCTGCTGACCGTCAAAGACGCGCAGGAACTGATGGCACTGCAAGCCAGCTTGCTGCAACCCGTGGCTGAAAAAGCTGCTGCTTACAGCCGCCACCTGTATGACATCGCCACCAGCACCAGCACCGAGTTCACCAAAGTCGCTGAAGCCAAAGCCGCTGAAGCCCAAGCTTCGGTGGGCGCATTGGTCGACAGCGTTGCCAAAAACGCACCTGCCGGCTCTGACTCGGTGGTTTCGATCATGAAAGGTGCTGTCACCGCCGCCAACAGCGCGCTGGAAAGCGTGCAAAAAGCCGTGAAACAGGCATCGGAAATGGCCGAAGCCAATTTCCACGCTGTGTCCGCAACCGCTGCAACTGCTACCAAGCAAGCCAGCGCAGCCGCTAAAAAGCGTTAATTGCTTCACTACGGGAAAACCCTGACATAATCTTTGCAAGGGTTTACCCAAACAGTTGTCTCCTCGGATTCTTTCGTAACCACAGGGTTCAGGAATCCCTTAAGGCCCCGTCGCAAGACGGGGCCTTTTTTTATCTGCCGCTTAGTCCCAGGCCTAGTGCGCCTTGGCCAGCATGGCGGCACGCAATTGGGGGAGCGCCTCCAACATGGCCTGCCGCCCTGCCTCAATGGCGCGCTTGCGCGAAGAAAAATCGGCGCTGGAAACGTCCCGCAAATCCGGGCGTACCACCACGTCGGCTTCCTTGAGCTCAAAGGTGTTGATGCTCTTGCCCATGATGCTGGCGGTCTGCAACAAAACAGCAATCGTGCCGCCGCTGCCGCTGGCGTCCGGCGGGCTGGAGATGTCTACCGCCACCACCACTTCGCCCCCCATGCGCCGGGCTGCTCGCACCGGAACCGGCGATACCAAACCCCCGTCAACATAGGAGCGCCCGGCAATCTTGACCGGCTGAAAAATCGCCGGTACCGCGCTGGAGGCGCGCACCGCCGTGCCGGTATCGCCGCGTTGGAACAGCACCATCTCGCCCGAATACAAGTCAGTGGCGACAATCCCCAGGGACAGGGGCATGTTCTCAATTAAGCGGGCACCCACTTGCTGGTTGATGTACCTGGCCAGAGCATCGCCCCGCAAGATGCCCGAGTTAAAGACCGGCAGGGTCCAATCGGTGATAGCAGCCTCCTCCATGGATTCACCGATTTGCTGCAATTGCACACCGGTTTTACCGCTGGCGTACAAGGCGGCCACCACACTACCGGCAGAGGTACCAGCCACAGCATCCGGGCGCAATCCGGCCTCTTCCAGGACCTGGATCACCCCGATATGGGCAAATCCGCGTGCTGCGCCACCACCCAGTGCCAGCCCCAGCTTGGGCGGCAGCTTGACCGGCGCTTTCACCGGCGCAATGGGCTCGGCGGCCACCGGTTGAACGGGGAGCGGGGACGTCGGCAAGGCATCCGCACGGCTCGCAGGCGATGCCGGGGGGCCGCCCGCACAGGCCACAAGCAGTGCGGCCATCAGGCACAGCCCGAATCGCCCTATCAGGCCTGGCATGGTGCAACCCGGCGAGCGCAGCCCGGCACGGGCGCGGTGGCGCGCACAATAGGGCGCTTAAGCATTGGCATCTTCACTTCAGCGCAGGAACGCATGGCGAAAAAAAACATCTGGGCGGATAAGGTCTGCGCACTGGTCCAAGGCGGCAACCCCGCCGCCGCACTGGCGCAAATGCGGGTCGCGCCGACGGCCAAAGATCTGGGTCACTTGCGCACGCTGCTGGAGCGGGCGGGCCTGCTGGCCAAACACCCTGCCCTGGCGCTGGCACTGGAAGACCATCTGGCTTTGCTATCGTCGCCACGCCTGCACCGCGCTCCATGAATCGGGAGCGCACACGCCATCACATATTGGCGGCTTTTTTCGCCTTAGATTTGGCCTTGTGGTGCTTTTTGGCGACCACTTTATGCACATGCTTTTTGTGGGCCTTGGCATGCGGCTTTTTGGCGCTGGCAGTGGAATTGGTAGCCGGGGCGGTAGAAGGTTCGGATTGGGCCTGGGCCAAGAAGGCAAACGCCGACAGCACGGCGCCGATCACAAAAGACTGAAGTTTCATAGGATGGCTCAAAAAAGGTTGAGGGGAACGGATTCAAACTGCATGCTAGCACGCAGCCTGTAAACCTGTTGAACCTGGGTCTGGGGCTAAATGAGGCTGTCCAGCGCGCGCATATAAGCGGCCTGCACCATCAACGCGTCCCAATCCAGTGCCGGGCTGCGCGGTAGCAAGGCCAGACGGCGCGCCTCGGCGCTTTCGCTGGCCTGCCACTCGCCTTTGAGCAGCGCTTCGGTCAAATCTTCGAGCAGGCGGTCGATCGCGGCCCCCTCGTCCACCAGCGACTGGTTGCACAACAGCGTGAGGTCACAACCGGCATGCAGCGCTGCCAAGGTGGCCGCCGTGTCGCTGAGCTCGACCCCGCGGACGCGTCGCGCTGCTGCCATGGACAGATCGTCGCTGAACACCGCCCCGGTAAAGCCCAACCGCCCGCGCAACACCTCCTGCAACCACACCGGCGAAAAACCAGCCGGCAGCGCGTCCACCTGCGGGTACACCACGTGCGCAGGCATCACCGCCGACAAGGTGTTGCTGAGCCAGCGGTAGGGCGCGGCGTCGTCGGCCAACAGGGCCGCCAGGCTGCGGCGGTCCACGGCGCTGGCCAAATGCGAGTCGGCTTTGGCGTAGCCGTGGCCGGGAAAATGTTTGCCACAGTGCGCCATGCCGCTTTGCAGCATGCCTTGGACTAGGCTTTTGGCGAGCAGGCTCACCACAGCCGGATCCCGGCTGAAGGCACGGTCGCCAATCACGCCGCTGCGGCCGTGGTCCAGGTCCAGCACGGGCGCGAAACTCAGGTCCACGCCACAGGCGCGCAACTCGCTACCCAGCACATAACCGCAGGCGGTGGCGACGTTGCAGGCGTCGAGCGGCCCGGCGCGGCGGTCCGGCGCAGTCCGGCTGGCATGCTGCGGCGCTTGCAGCCACATCTCGCCCAGCGCGCGCATGGGCGGCAGGTGAGTGAATCCATCGGTCTTGAAGCGCTGCACCCGCCCGCCCTCATGGTCTACCGCGATCAGCAAATCGGCACGCAGCGCCTTGATGCTTTTGCACAGGGCGCTCAGCTGGGCCCGGTTT
>Ga0114968_10002520_pt1 | contig 13970 bp, 9 predicted proteins | sample M_130807_EF_Meta_FD_87020 | JGI IMG/M metagenome (GOLD analysis project Ga0114968, IMG submission 87020) | Freshwater microbial communities from Lake Montjoie, Canada to study carbon cycling - M_130807_EF_MetaG | ecosystem: Environmental > Aquatic > Freshwater > Lake | place: Lake Montjoie... | reverse complement strand
CGTGGGGCCCTCTGCGTGGCCATTGATGGGCCCATTCATGGTGAACGCCGAAGTAAAGGCGCCACGTCTTCGCCGTTCTTGGATTTTGCCGCCCGATGGTCCAGTGATGCCAATCTGACCGACAGCATGATTGAAGATTGGCGCGCGGTTCTTGATCATTTTTTGAGTACCGGCTTGGTCAATCCCGCCGCGCGAGTGGGGTACTGGGGGCTTTCCATGGGGACCATCTTGGGACTGCCACTCGTGGCCGCCGAGCCGCGAATTACCGCCTGCGTCCTGGGCCTGATGGGTGCTACCGGTCCGACGAAGGAACGTATTGCGACGGATGCTCGAACAGTGCAAATCCCCACGATGTTCCTCGTCCAGTGGAACGACCAACTGTTTCATCGCCGCGACGCCTTCGAACTGTTTGATCTCATTGCCTCATCCGACAAGACGCTGATTGCCACCCCGGGCAACCACGGAGATGTCACGCCCGAAACCTTTCGACGCTCTGCCGAGTTCCTTATGAATCGTCTGGCGAAGAGTAAGTAGAATTTGACAATGAGTACGCCGCGCGTTGGATTCCTGGGCCCCGTGGGCACCTTCACGCACGAAGCCCTGCGCACTCAGGCCGACCTCGTGGCGGGAACCATCGTGGAGTATCCAACGATTGGTGACGCTCTGGGTGCTGTCACTGCTGGTGAAGTCGACCTGGCCGTCGTGCCACTCGAAAATGCGATTGAGGGAACAGTCTCGGCCACTGTCGACGGACTTATCTTCGAAAATAGCCTCTTGATTGAAAGGGAAATCGTTCTTCCTATTCAACTTCACTTGATGACTTCGCCTGGCGTGGCTCTGGGTGACGTGACGGAAGTGTGGAGCTACTCGCACGCCTTGGCCCAATGTCGGACTTTTCTTCAGCAATCGCTTCCTGGTGTGCCGACCAAGATCAGCGCCTCAACCGCTGACGCTGCTCGGATTGTTGCCGAAACGGGTGGCTCGCTCGCTGCCGTAGCCCCCGCGATTGCTGCGGAGATATATGGGCTAGAGATCGTCGCTACCGATATTGAAGATTACGAAGGTAACGCCACACGGTTCGTTGTGGTGGGCCGCGACACTATTCCCGCCCCCACCGGCCACGACCGCACCACCATTGTCTGTTTCCAAGATGCCGACCGTCCCGGTTCCCTCTACGGGATTCTGGGTAGATTTGCCGCAAGAGACATCAACTTGACCAAACTGGAGAGCCGTCCAACGAAGCGCGGTCTCGGCGAGTACTGCTTCGTCGTTGAGTTCGAGGGCCATATTGCCGAAGACGTCATCGCCGACTGCCTGACCGACCTGCAGACCCACCTCACGCGGGTTAAGTTCCTGGGCTCCTATCCGGTCACGGGCGAAGAGGCCGCTAGCCGACGAGAAGATGTCACTGTCGCCCGGGCAGCATCTGACGAGTGGATGATAGAGCTTCGTCGCAATATTCGCTAACTAGCCGAACAGGGCCCTCGCGAGCGAAGTTAGGCCACCTAGTAGCAACAACACATTGACCATCAATTCGAAATGGCGTTTATGTATCTTGGCGCTCTGGCGAACACCTAGTGCTGTGCCAGCCGCCGCCGCCAGCAGGGTTGAGGCAAACAGTTCAACGTCAACCACCCGAACGGCGCCACCACCGAGCAACATCACCAGACCCACCGCGTTCGAAATGGAAAAGACGAGAGAAATCGTGGCTCGAAATTGCTCGGGGGTGAGCTGGCGCCCTTGGAGATAGATCACGAGGGGCGGCCCGTTGGTCGCCAGGGAGGTGTTGAGAACACCACTGACTGCCCCAAAGAGTCCGCCCAAGAGGGTGGAGTCGGCCCACGGTCGACGTAGTCGCCTAGTCATTCCGAGAGACCACAGCGCCGCCGCCGTGGTGCTGATGCCAAGCATGAGGCGCAACATGGAGGCGCTGCCCGATTGGAGTAACCAGACCCCAAAGGGCATGGCGAGTACGGCGCCGGCGCTGAGGCGTTTGGCCTCCGGCCAGACGATGTGCTCTCGCTGAGTTCTGGTGAGGACCAGCGAAATGACACAGGAGGTCAGGAAGACGGAGACGACGATGTCACGCGGCGTGACAATCATGGCTCCGACCGGTACGGCGAAGAGGGCAAACCCAAACCCAGCCGCCGATTGAAAAAAACCGGCAACAAAAATGATCAGCGCGAGTATCGCCAACCACCAGAGTTGATGATTGAGGAGAACATCGCGCACTGGTGAATGCTATGAGGTGAAAGAGAAAATCCCGAGCCTCTTACGAGACTCGGGATTTTTCAGTGCGGAGGGAGTGGGATTTGAACCCACGGTGAGTTGCCCCACGTCGGTTTTCAAGACCGGTGCATTCGTCCGCTCTGCCATCCCTCCGTCACTAATTCTAGTGCGAAGGTGAAGGCGGCTTAAAGCGCCTTACCCTGCTTCGTCTTGCGATGGCGGCTGGCCTGGTCCAAAACGACCTTACGGAGGCGGATGGACTTCGGCGTAACCTCGACGGCTTCGTCGTCGGAGATGAACTCCAGCGCCTGCTCGAGGCTCATAATCGTCGGTGGCGTCATTCGCTCGGTGTTGTCTGAACCAGATGCCCGCATGTTGGTGAGCTTCTTTTCCTTTGTGGGGTTAACGTTCATTTCGTCCGAACGAGTGTTTTCGCCGATAATCATGCCCTCGTAAACGTCGACGGCAGTGTCAACGAACAGTGTGCCGCGCGGTTCAAGGTCAATCAGGGAGTGCATGGTGGTGACACCACGACGGTCGGCGACCAAGACACCACGGGTGCGGTGTCGGATTTCTCCGAACCAGGGGGCGTAGCCGTCAAAGATGTGGTGCATCATGCCGGCGCCACGGGTTTCAGTCATGAAGTCGGTACGCATACCTACGAGACCGCGTGACGGGATGCGCCACTCCATACGGACCCATCCGGTGCCGTGGTTGACCAGATCGAGCATGCTGCCCTTACGGGTGCTGAGCAGGGTGGTGATGTTGCCAACAAACTCGTCGGGCGTGTCGATGGTGACGCGCTCCATAGGTTCGTTGAGCTTTCCATCGATTTCGCGAGTAACCACTTGAGGCTTACCAACGGTGAGCTCAAAGCCTTCGCGGCGCATCTGCTCAATCAAGACGGCCAACTGGAGTTCTCCACGGCCCTGAACTTCCCAGGCATCGGGACGCTCGGTGTTGACGACCTTGATAGATACGTTGCCGATGAGTTCCTTGTCGAGGCGGTCCTTCACCATGCGGGCCGTCAGCAACTTGCCTTCGGTTCCGGCGAGAGGTGAGGTGTTGATGCCCAAGGTCATCGACAAGCTGGGCTCGTCAACGGTGATGGGTGGCAAAGCGATTGGGTTATCGGGATCGGCCAACGTCTCACCAATGGTGATGTCTTCGAAACCGGCAATAGCCACGATGTTACCGGGACCGGCACTCGCGGCGGGGGTGCGCTCGAGTGCTTCAGTAATGAAGAGCTCGGTGATCTTGGCGTACTGGATGGTTCCGTCTAGACGGCACCACGCCACGCGCGAGCCGCGCTCCAAGGTTCCATTGATGACGCGACAGAGCGCCAAACGACCGAGGTAGGGAGAGGCGTCCAAGTTGCAGACCAGGGCCTGAAGGCCGTGGCCCTCTTCGTACTCGGGGGCGGGCATGTGCTCAATAATCGTGTTGAACAACGGCATGAGGTCGCCGGAGGTGTCCTCCGAGGACAAGCTGGCCCATCCCTGTCGGGCGCTCGCGAAGAGCACGGGGAACATGATCTGCTCCTCGTCGGCGTCGAGGTCCAAGAAGAGCTCTTCGACTTCGTTGACCACTTCGGCCACGCGAGCGTCGGGACGGTCGACCTTATTGATCACCAGAATGACGGGAAGACGCTTCTCGAGCGTCTTACGCAGAACGAAACGAGTCTGGGGGAGGGGACCCTCGGCAGCGTCGACGAGGAGAACAACGCCGTCAACCATTGAGAGTCCGCGTTCCACTTCACCACCGAAGTCGGCGTGTCCGGGGGTGTCGATGATGTTGATAATCATCTCGTTAAAACGGACGGCCGTGTTCTTGGCAAGGATGGTGATGCCCTTTTCCTTTTCCAGGTCACCGGAGTCCATGACGCGCTCGCCGGCGTCTTGATGGTCGCCAAAGGAGCCAGTCTGACGGAGCATGGCGTCAACCAGGGTCGTCTTTCCGTGGTCAACGTGGGCAATGATGGCAATGTTTCGAATATTATTTTGGCGTTGCATAACTGGAACACGCTAGTGGCGATTTAAAACCACGAAAGTTATGCCGCAATTCGCGTGTATTGGCGATGTTCCACAATGGCCGAGCGAACGAGATCTCTCGCCCCCGCTCGGAGTGTTTCCATAGTCCCGTCAAGGGCCAGTGCGACTCCAGCCTCGGGCCATATGCCGATAATCCTCTGTGCCACACGGCCCTGGGGGTCGGCTAGGGCGTCCACGGCCAAGTCGGCCCGCAGCCCGGAGCCGGCCGTCCGTCCCGGGAGGCCTGAGCGGAACCGCACCACGATGCGACCTTCCTCAGACTTTATGAGGGCGTCTCGGCGCCCACGGAGCGTGGTGCGTGCCCCGGCGACGTCGTAGTAGGCATCGACTGACGCCATGGCCACCTCGGGACCCAGTCGGCCCATGATTTGATGCATTTGAGTGGCCCACGTGGTGGCCTCCGCGACGACAATGCCCACAATGGGATTTTCAAGGTTGGCAATCCATTGGCCGAGCGAGCCAGAGCGGGCATGTCCGCGGGCCGCGCGATCGAGTTGGTCGGCCAGGGCTTCGTAGACGGCGTCGCTGTAGGACAACTGGGGTGCGCGTTCGACGTAGCGAAGGGCGGCATTGCCGAGAACACGTCGAGAAGTAATCGGAGACCACGCAAAATCACTGGATTGAATTCCCGCCTTCTCCACCATCCAGGCATCGAGTCGCCGGTGGTGGTCGGTCGGGATTGCACGAAAGCGTGCTGCGAGGGCATCACGTTGTTCGCTGGTGATAACGACGTGAGCCAGACCCTCACTGTTGCGTAGTTCCTCGAGTGAGACATTTGTTAGATCGCGTTGCATGACACCGTTCATCGACCGACCACCAGCACGTCGAGAGTCGACAAGATTTCGCTGACACCGCGGTGCAGTAGATCGTTATCAACATTGAAACGCCAGAGCTGCCCCGTTGCCGTAGAGAGTGTGGCAACGAATCGAGGAGCGAGGCCTGATTTCAGTGTTTCAACAACGGCGTGAAAGCGCAGGGCCCGCTCCATGGACTCGTCCAGCGTGGAGGTGGTGATATCGATGAGCGCAACGCCCGAACCAATTCCATTGGCGCTCCCAATGACGAGGTCGATGTGGTCGCGCAGAATTACACCGCCGCCACCCAATCGGATGGCGCTGCGAACTGCAGTGCGAGGCAACCATGACGAAGGCGGCGTGCCCAGTCGTTGCTGGAGCACCACACCGTGAGCCACCACGTCAGTAGCGAGCCGTGCCTTCTCGTCATCGTCAAGTCCCGCGAAGACTTCCACGAGTTCGCTGACCCCTTCGCTCGCCCGCCATGCCGTGACGGCGTCGGCGAAGAGATCATTGATGGGAAAGTCGATGGCAATCAAACGCATGAGCTGAGTGATCAGAGCGCCGCGCATTCGACCGAACGGGGTATAGGAACTGGCGACCACGTCGCGTCGAAAAGAACTGGGGCGAATGACGTAGGGCGTGGTGGGCCGGGCTTCGCCCAGAATTGAGTAGATGCCGTCGGCGAGCGTGGCTCGTATACCGGCACTGTCGAGTGCCACTTCGGGCGAAACCGTACGGCGTGCGTCACGCAGGGAGTCAATGAGGGTCACAGTGGAAGGGGTCGCCGTCGTTGTCATGCTCCTACTCTGCTCCGGGCCTATGACACGCCTAGAGTGACTCCATGCTCATGTTCTGGCTTGTTTTTGGCGCATTTATCGTGGCAACGCTCGTTTGGGCCGTCCTGACCCTTCGTTGGGCCATACGTCGTAACCGGGAGCTAAAAATGTCACAGGGCGCTGCTCAACTGTCGGAATGACTGACTCGACGGTAGATCGATTCCACCCCCTGGTACGTGCGTGGTTTAACGAACGCTTCCCCCACGGACCAACGAGACCGCAGGCCGCGGCCTGGCCCGAGATTGCCGAAGGGCACGATGTCTTGGTGGCCTCACCTACCGGTAGCGGTAAGACACTCACCGCCTTCATGGTCGGCATTAACGAACTGTTCGTGAACCCGCCCCCCGAAGTTCCAACGGGGCCTTCCATTTTGTATCTCTCCCCATTGCGGGCGCTGGCCACGGACATCAAATTTAATTTGCAACAACCGCTCGAGGAACTCGCGGCTCTGGCCCAGGCGCAAGGTATCGAAGTGCCCATAATTCGAGCCGCCGTGCGCACTGGTGACACGTCGCAGTCAGAACGGCAGCAGCACATCCGCAAACCCCCGCATATCTACGTGACGACCCCTGAGTCGCTCTACAACCTCCTCACCTCGGTCAATGGTCGCAATCTGATGCGTCACGTGCAAACAGTGATTGTTGACGAAATCCACGCGATGGCCCCTGATAAGCGGGGGAGTCATCTGAGTCTTTCGCTCGAGCGGCTCGAGCGCCTCACCATCGAAACCTCCGGTCGGCGACCTCAGCGCATCGGACTCTCGGCGACGCAACGACCCCTTGAGCGGGTCGCTCGATTTCTCACTGGTGTTCACGACGATGGTCGAGAAGTACGTATTCTCGACTGCACGGGGTATCGCCAGACCGACTTCGCCCTCACACTGCCCAACAGTGAACTCGAAGCCGTCATGTCGACGGAACAGTTTCACGACGTACTCGGCCAGCTGTGTGATTTAGTCGCGGCCCACACCACCACGCTGATTTTCGTGCAGAGCCGCCGCTTGGCCGAGCGGTTCGCCCATCAGCTCAGTGAGGCCCTCCTCGATGCTGGTCTCGTGGCTAACGCCGATCAAGTCGTCGCGGCTCATCACGGCTCCATGTCGCACGAACGGCGGCACCACGTCGAACATCTCCTGCGCTCGGGCCAACTACGGGCACTGGTGGCTACGGCCTCGCTCGAGTTAGGTATCGATGTCGGACCCGTCGACCTGGTGGTCCAAGTCGGTTCCCCACGGGCTATTGCGACATTTCTCCAGCGGGCCGGTCGCGCCAATCACCAAGTTGGGGGTGTACCGAAGGCCCGCCTCCTGCCGATGAATCGCCATGAACTCATCGAGGGCATTGCCCTATTGGACGCGGTCCATCGAGGTGAGCTCGACGTCATGCAGATGCCGACCGCCCCTCTCGATGTGCTGATTCAGCAAATCGTGGCCGAGGTGGCCTCTCGGGGCGAAGACAGTCCCGACGCACTCTTTGCCATGGTCTCGGCAGCGGCGCCCTACGCCGACATGCCCCGCGCAACGTTTGACGAGGCGCTGGAGTTTTCGGGCAAAGGACTCTTAACGGGCCGAGGCGCGCGCGGGGCCCAGCTCTCACTCGATCCCATTAACCACACCGTGCGTCCCCGGCGAAGCGCTTCGATGGCGGCGATCATGAACGGTGGAACGATTCCCGATCTCGGTGACTACAACGTCATTCTCGATCCGGACAACATCGTCATTGGACAACTGTCGGAAGACTTCGCCATCGAGTCCTCAGTGGGTGACGTCTTCTTGCTCGGTACCCACGCATGGCGTGTGACGCGAGTTGATCAGTCATCGGTGCGGGTTGTGGACGCCGATGGCGCACAACCTTCCGTGCCCTTCTGGTTTGGAGAGTCGCCGGCCCGGACGTGGGAGCTTTCTGCAGCCGTGAGTCGACTGCATGACGTCGTCCGTGATCCGTTGACGATCCGCGACGGAGCTACGGCCCGTGACGTGCTGGCCACTATCCCAGGTGTTTCGGCCGAAGCGGCCGATCAGGCCGTCGCCTTTCTCTCGCGCAGCCTCGACATTTTGGGCGATCTCCCGACCCAGTCCAATCTCATTGTTGAACGATTCTTTGACGAGACCGGATCTATGCAGTTCGTAGTGCACGCACCGTACGGGGCACGCGTCAATCGCGCCCTCGGACTTGCGCTCCGTAAGAAGTTCTGCGTCACGTTCGACTTTGAGCTGCAGGCCGCCGCCGACGACAACGCCGTGACGATTGCCCTCGGCCCCCATCACTCGATGCCACTCGAGTCGGTAATGACGATGGTCAAGAGCACCACCGTGAAAGAGACCTTGACGCAAGCCGTCCTTTTGCTACCGATGCTCAAGACCCGCTGGCGCTGGAACGGAGTTCGTTCACTCGCAATTTCGAGAACAATCTCCGGTCGACGTCGCCCGATTCAGCACATTCGGATGGACGCCGAAGATTTGATGGCGGTCGCGTGGCCGAGCTTGGCGGCCTGTCAGGAGAATGCCCCATCGGGGCCCATCCCTATTCCGGACCAGATTCTCGTCCGCCAAACGTTGGCCGACGTGATGTTCGAGCCCCTCGATTTCGAGAATCTGCTTCGAGTACTTGGAGGGCTCGAAGACGGTTCGATTCGCGTGCACTGCGTTGACGTGCCGGAGGCATCACCCCTGGCCCACGGAATCTTGAATGGTCAGCCCTACACGTTTCTCGATGACGCCCCGCTCGAAGAGCGACGCAGTCGAACGGTGCCGACCCCTCGCGGTTTGGGCGTTACCGATGCGCAGGGTCTGCCCGTTTCACCGGAGCGCAACGCCCTCGACCCGGAACTCATCGCTGAAGTAATTGCCACCAGCGGGCCAAGAATTCGTGATCGCAACGAGTTGGCCGACTTCCTCCACACCTACCTGGCTATTCGCCCGGTGGCGGAGTGGCAACTCTTCTTTGACGAACTCCTGTTGGAAGGTCGCGTCGTGGATTCGGGTGGTGTCTGGGCCTCGGCCACGCGACCGGCAATCGTGGACGAACTCTGTGATGACGATGAGGCGGCGGCCACACTGCTGTCCGCTCACCTCGAAGCGGCCGGTCCCGTCGATATTGCCCATCTCGTCTCGGAGGATGTGCTGGGTGCCGGCCCACTGCGCGGGGCACCGTTGACGGTGCCCCGGGCCAAGACCGCCATTGCTCGACTGGAGCAGATGGGTTTTGCGGTGGCTCTGCCAGATGGCCGGTGGTGTACGCGTGAAACCTTCCGACGGCTCAACTCTCGCGCAAAGGCGAAGCGACGACACAGTGAACCGGCCGTCTCTATCGCTGCCTACCTCAACTTCTTGCTCCACTGGCACCACGTGGCCGACGGTTCGCAACTCGAAGGCCGTGACGGACTCTTAGAGGTGATTCGTCAACTCCAAGGCGTGGAACTGGCCGCCGGTGAGTGGGAGTCCCGCATCTTCCCCGCCCGTGTCAAGGGCTACCAACCGGCGTGGTTGGACGAACTCTGTCTGGCCGGTGAAGTGACCTGGTCGCGCCTAACGCCCAAGGTCACCCCCGAAGATGAGCAACGCGGATCGACGGCTCCGTCACTGGCGACACCTCTCACGTTCATGATGCGTGAGGAGTTTGGTTGGCTGATGACTTCCGCGCGCCATAAGTTGAACGTCGAACCTCCTCGTCACGGCCCCGCCGCCGAGGTCTACGAAACTCTGGCCTTAAACGGCGCTCTCTTTCGCGGAGACCTCGCAACCCACGTCACTCGCTTTCCTTCAGAAATCAACGACGGACTCTGGGACCTCGTCGCGCGCGGGTGGATTTCGGCCGACTCCTTTCATGCCGTTCGCGTACTACTCAAGAACGCGCAACGGGGTCACTCGGTATCTCGCCGGTCTACGGCCGGGCGCTTGGCGCGGGGTGTCACGAGAGCGCCGAGTGCCTCCGGCTCGGGTGAGGGTCGATGGAGTCTGATTCGCCACACTTCGCAAGAGCTGGGTCGCCTGGAGCTCGAAGATCTCGGTGAACGCGTGGCGGTGCAGTTGCTTCTGCGTTGGGGTGTAGTTACCTACGAACTCTTTGACCAGGAGAACTTCGGCGTCTCGTGGCTCTACGTCAGCCGCGCGCTCCGTCGACTCGAAGCCCAAGGACAAATTGTCGGAGGACGATTCATTGCGGGGTTGAAGGGTGAGCAGTATGCCCACCCCGAAGCCATTCAGTTGCTGCGCTCAGCCCCTACGGCGGCCAGCGTGGAACTCTCCGCTTGTGACCCGTTGAACCTGACCGGTGGGATTGTGGCTGGTACGCGAGTACCGGCGAGACCTAAGAATCTCATCACCGTGAGCGAAGGCGCTATTCACTCTGCTTGTGCTGCAGATCTTCCACCGTCTGTCGAAGTTCCGCCAGAGACGCTTCGAGTGGGCCAAGTCGTTCGTTAACCACTTCCTCGACGCGCGTCGCAACGTACTCACGGATTCTGGCGTCGACGGAGTCGACTACGGGCGCAGTCAACTGTCGAAAGATGTCCTTGAGGTCGTTGGCTTTGGCATCACTGGGTTCAGTCATTCGCCAACCTTAATTTCCCGATGGACGGCAGTACACGCCACCATCAAACTGCAGAGAGTTGTAGAGGCCGGCCCACGGGGCGCTGTTGAATAGTTGAATTTGCCACGGGGCCACGAGGCAGGCGTTAGAGCTGCCAAAGGCGATGTAACCGATCAGATTGTTGCCCTTGGTAGTGCTCAGTCGGACTGGTGGCGAGATGCCATTGACGACGACCTTGTTGGCGTGCGCCTTGCGCAGGGGCGTGGTGAACGGAACGGTGAGATTGGTCCCGTTATACGAACTGGCAATTTGTGCGAACTCCGGCCCAGCGCTATCGCGGAAGTAGATCTTTTGACCGGCGTAGAGCCCCGAGCTACTGGCCACCGTCATGCTCGTAGCCCCAATCGTGACCGGGGCCGTTAGTGAGGTGCTGAACCATTTGAAGGCCACGGCCAAGAAGACGGGCATCGTCAGCGTGCTGAGCGCACCGAGCTTGTACTCATTTTGCGTGGCGTACATGGCGGGCTTCAAGGTCGCGTCGACGGAGGTCAATCCTTCGGCCCAGCCGGTGGCGTAGGCCGTCCAGAGTTTCGGTGACCATGGTGGGCACCATTTGGCAATGGTGTTTACTCCATCAAGACAGGAGTGATAATCGGGATAACCCTCGGGGTCGATGATTACCCAATCGGGCTTGAGTCCAAGTCCGAGCCCGCGGTACTTGCCGATGGTGTTGGCGACGGCCACGCCCGCGGCGAAGGCATGGGCGTAGTAGACGTCGGCGGTGACCTTCTCGCCACTCGTTGGTCCCGAAACCGTCCAGTAGGACAGCCAGGCGGTGCGCTTATGGCTTTCGGCGATGGCCTTACCCACGAGGAAATCTTGTGAGTTCCTTATCTCGTTGTTGGTTGATTTCACTGCGACCCACGGCGCACTCAACGTTCCGAGGCCACCGGTGATTCCGATACTGGGCCACCCATCGGCAATGGCCGCGGAGTTCTTGCTCTGCGGAATGGCGTAGAGACCGGTTCCCGTGGGTGGCGGTGTCGCCACGCCACCGGCGTAGAGCACGAGCCCGGCAGGGGTCACGACACCATCAATGCCGCCACCAACGGTTTGGGCGTCAGATCCACCGGTTATCGAAACGTCGACGCTCTTCCACGTGTTGGCACCGGTTTCATTGGAAATGATGAAGAGGTCGCCCCAGTAACGGGCTTTGGCGGCCACGAAGATAGTGGCTCCCGAGTTGATGACAAAGGGGGCGTCGGCGAGTGATGGCGCATTTGAAGGCGTGGAGATATCGATGTCCGTCCACGTATAGACGCCAGCCGAACCCGTTCCCCGAAACAGGGTCGCTACTCCCGTGGTCGTGAGTCCAACCAGCGCCACGCCGGTAGGGGTCATGGTCAAACTGAGGTCCGGAGTCGTAAGGGGGGCGGCCGCAGCCAGGGTGATGTCTTGTGTGGTGACAGCAGTGCAGGTAGCGGGCGTGAGGATGCAATCGCTCGCGAGGCGGTACTGCATGATGTGGTTGGTGGAATCAGCGGCGATGAAGGTGTTGGTTCCCGGGAGCCATTTGGGATTACCAATTACGCCGCCATCGTTGACCATCGTGGTGATGTCGCGAACATCGTTCGCCGTAATTCGTAAGGGCCACTTCAGCGGCACGTGCATGTAGACGACGCGATTCGTCGTGGTGCGTCCAACGAGGGCGATGCCATCGGCCACGGGCATGGTTGACGGCGTGGCGGCGAAGGTCACGCCAGCTGGCGTTGAGAGATCGCGGGCGGTGACGAAGGCACGCGTTACGGGCTTTCCTCGAAAATGTTCCCACCCGGGGTCGAGGTCGGACCAGATCGTGATCACTACCAATCGACCAGTCGTTGAGAGAAATATGGTCTGCAGATTGTCCTGGGCGTCACCCAAGACCACGGGATCGCTCGCGGCCAGGGGCAGGCGTTTGCCTAGACACTGAATACAGATGGTCTTGGTGACTCCGCTGGCGAGCGTCTGATTGACCATGGCGAAACCCCGCGGTGTGCGCCACGCCAACAAGGTGGACCCCGCCGCCGTGAAGTCGACGTAGGGGCTGCCCGCCATCGTGGTATTGGCCATGAGGGGCTTGCGAGGAGTGGCATCCCACGGCAGGGGGGTGGCACTGGTTTTGGCGTAGGAAAAAATCGGCAGTCCGGCGGCAACCGCGGCGGGCGCGGGCGCGGCGTTGGATTGGACGACCACGGGACCCAGGGCCGTCAGGGCGCAAAGAATCGCAGCGATGGCAACGCGTACTCTCACTCGTTCTCTTCCCAGGTGCTCCAGCACCGAATCGGACCTCCACCCACACTCAGTCTAGGAAGTGGGCCACGAAATCTGTGGTCACGAGTAAGGGGATGAAACTATCGGTCGCGATGGCAATTGCTGTGATCTCGCTTCGCCATTCTCGGCGGCGCTCTGCCGCTCAAGAAATTTTTATTACCTCCCTCTCGGCACCTAGGAGGAGAAAATGGCCAACTTGGATCCCAGCGCGGCCCCGAGATTTCCGGAGCCGTACGCAAAGAGTGACTTCACCCCGGAGAGGTTGATGGTGACGGGAATCCACGTTTCGCTCGGTGGACCGTTCTCGAGTAAGACCACGACTTTTCCGGCGACGAGGACAGCGAGCTGTCGAGCGGTGGCGCCAAAGAGGACCACATCGCTCTGCGGCGTCAGCGTGGCGTAGGTCGACGTGAGGTCATCAGTTACCCATGAACCGTTGCTCGTAGTGAGGGGAAGCAGTTCGATGAGGTGCAGCTTTGAGGTCCGGAAGTAGACAGCCAGCTTGCTCCCCCCGGCGAGGGTTGGGTTGCCGATAAAGGTGGTGTTCGTTCCGAGGGTCCAGCGAGCCCAGCCGGAGATATCGACGCCATCCCAAGTGCCAAACGTGGCGTTGTACGTAAAGAGTGAAATCTCTGAGCCGATTCTCAGACCTATGGAAGGGCCTTCGACGGAGTTCGTAACTGATTGCGCCAACGCGTACCCCGTGCCGGTCACCTTGGGCATGGCATTGAGAACGGAAATATTGGTCCGTGTCACTCGGGAGCCATTGACGACGGAAACGTACAGGTAGCCAGTCGTGCTGATGTTGGCAACGTAGACGCGACCGTTAGCGATGGTTATGCCAGGAGACGCGACCGCCGCCTTGTCGGCAGAAGCGGTATTGAGAATGGTGGTGACGAGGCGTGTGTTGGCGATCGCCAGAAGGCGGACCTTGGCGTCCTTGCCGACGTAGGTAATGAAGCAGCCACCGGCGGGATTGTCGATGACGTCAGGGTCCGAAGCGACACTCGGCACGCGAGTCACACCCTTGCTCGTCACTAGGACCGATGAAACGGCCGAGATGGTGGAGTAGAGAGTTCCTTTACTGGTCCGACTGACGGTGCCACAGTTGGTGGAACTCGCGGGTACTCCCACGATTGTGCCGATGGCCGACGGAACGAGAGTGCTCGTACTCCGCCACGTACTTATAAAGGTGGTCGAGACGGCAGCGGCGGT
>Ga0114968_10002518_pt1 | contig 13982 bp, 16 predicted proteins | sample M_130807_EF_Meta_FD_87020 | JGI IMG/M metagenome (GOLD analysis project Ga0114968, IMG submission 87020) | Freshwater microbial communities from Lake Montjoie, Canada to study carbon cycling - M_130807_EF_MetaG | ecosystem: Environmental > Aquatic > Freshwater > Lake | place: Lake Montjoie... | reverse complement strand
GTCCCTGGAATCCTTCGTCCCAGCGGGGACTGCCGCCTCATTGCATCCCACCCTTCAAAAGGCCTTCGCCTCCATTCTCCAGGGGCAAACCGGCTCTCGCGGCACCAGCGAAGAGCCGTGTTAATGGACGGATTGATTCGGACCCGTTTTGATTGCTCATGGTATGAGGCATGAGCGCAGCTACCGCTTTCCGCAGGCCGGAAGGCGCGCGAAAACCACCAGGCTGTCCGAAAGCGCCCATCCACACGCCGGACGGCTGGCCGTGTCCGAAACACGCCCGAAACCCCGCGAAAGCGGTAGCTCCGATGCAGGCTTGCGCCTTGCATCTGCGCGACCGCACTCCAAAACGCTGCCGCGTTAAATGCCGCCCAATTTGCAGATGCGGTCCCAGTGTTTGGTTTCCACGGGGGTAATGGAGAGGCGGTTGCCGCGGCGGAGGATGAGCATGTCGGCGAGCTTGGGGTCGGCGCGGAGCATGTCGAGGGTGACGAAGGTTTTGAAGTCGGCCTCCCACTTCACATCGACCATGAGCCAGCGTGGCTCTTCGCGTTTGCTGCCTTGATCGAAGTATTCGGAGGAGGGGTCAAACTGGGTGTGGTCGGGATAGGCTTCCTTCACGATCCTGACCACGCCGGCGATGCCGGGGACGTCGCAGCTGGAGTGGTAAAAGAAGCCGAGGTCTCCGATGGACATCTGGTCGCGCATCATGTTGCGGACTTGGTAATTGCGGACGCCGTTCCAAGGCTCGGTCTTCTTCGGGCGCTGCTTCAGGTGGTCGAAGGAGAAGACGTCGGGTTCGGATTTGAGGAGCCAGTGCTGCATGAGGAGGGCCTACGGAATACACGGAACACACGGAATAGGAAAGCCAACTTGTCGGGCTCACACGGTGATCAGCCGGTTGCGCGCCGTGATGGGCCAGCGTTCGGTGGTTTTGAAGTTGTCGATGATGTAGGCTTCGCCGTGCATGGAGACTGTGGGGCAGACGTGGCGGGGGATGCCGTGGAGGGCCTGGCCGATGGTGAATTCGTGGGCGCGTTCGGTTTCGAGGACGAGGTGCTCTTCGCTCTGCATGACGACGGTGGCGTCGGGCAGTTCCTCGAAGCGGACGCGGGGATGCGGATTTTCCGGGGCGACGGATTTGTGGCCGAGGTCGAGGGTGATGCGGTTTTTGCCGGGCTTGCTGATGACGCGGGTAAGCAGCACGGCGGCGGGCTGGAAGGGGAGATCGGCGGGGTATTTGTCGCCATAACCAAAGTCCCAGAGGACGGTGGTGCCGGGGCTGAGGGTACGTTCTGGATAGGTGGCGTGAATGCCGAAGGTGGGGGAGCCACCGGCGACGAGTTCTTTGACGATGACGCCTTCCCCCTGCAAGCGGCAGCGGAACTGGAGGACGGGTGCGAAGGCGGCGTCACAGCGCTCGCGACGGACGTCGAGGCTGTCATCGTGAATGTGGCCGTCGTAGGCGTGGATGCCGCAGAACTGGAGGCGGGGGGTGTCCTTGATGACATGCGCGAGCATGGCGGCTTCATCGCTGGGGACGATGCCGGTGCGGCCCATGCCGCAGTCGATTTCAATATAGACACCGAGGGTGACATTGTGCTGCTGCGCGGCGGAGGCGAGGAAGGTGATGGTCTCCTCGGCATCGGCGATACTAGAGAACTGGGTTTCCGGGAACTTCGCGGCGAGGTCGGCGAGGCGATGGGCATTGATGCCGACGCAGGGCATGGCGAGGAGGACATCTATGGCACCCACGGCGGCGCACATTTCGGCCTCGGCGATGGTGGAGGTCTTGAACCGCGCGATACCGAGCCGGATCTGCATAGCGATGACCTCGGCGGTCTTGTGGGTCTTCACGTGTGGGCGAAGGCGCTTGGGATCACCCCCGGCGATCTGGAGCATGAGGGCCAGGTTATGCTCGATGCGCCTGCGGTAGAACAGGAGCGCGGGAGATGGGATGTCAGCTTCGTTTTCGACGTGGAACCAGGCGGGATGCATAGATGCTCACACCGTGGCGAGCACGTCAGGCGCGGTCAAATGCGCGCATGAGCTGGATTTTTGAGCCGGTGCTGAAAGAATCAGGTGTTTTTTGGGATCCAGTCACCATCGCGATAGTCGAGAGGCTTCTCTTTGTCGGTGTCGTGCTCGAGCTTCACGGGCTGAAAGCCGCTGCAGCCAGGGAGCACCAAAAGAAGAACGGCAAGGAGAAACAGGGACGGTTTCATGGGGCGGAAGATGCGCGGCACTCTTGAAGGAGCAAGTTAACAAATCAACGGGATGAAATCCGTTCATGCACCCCGGCGCAGTGCGGGCTTGACCACGCCGCCACCCGCCGTCAGCATCGGGCACCATGACGCGCTCCTCCATCGCCTTTGCCTTTGCCGCACTCACCACCACCGCCATCGCCGGGGAAAATTTCCTGGTGTACTTCGGCACGAACACGAATCCGAAGAACGGCAGCAAGGGGGTTTACGTGGCCCATTTCAACACCGCCACGGGTGAGCTGACTGAGCCCCAGCTCGCTGCGGAGGCTGGCAGCCCTGGCTTCCTGGCGATCCATCCGTCGAAGAAATTTCTGTATGCCAGCAGTGATGTGACGACCGCCGATGGCAAGAAAGCAGGGGGGATCAGTGCGTTTGGAGTCGATAAAGGAAGCGGCAAGCTGACGCTGATCAATCAGGCGGCCACGGCGGGGGCGGGACCGTGCCATGTGAATGTGGACAAGACGGGGAAACTGGCAACGATCGCCAACTACGGCAGCGGCAGCGTGGGCTCGTTTGCGGTCAAGGAGGATGGCTCGGTGTCTCCCGAAGTGAGCTTTTTCCAACACGAGGGATCGAGCATTGATCCGAAACGCCAGGCAGGACCGCATGCGCATTCAGTGAACTTCAGCCCGGACAACCGCTTTGCCTTCGCGTGCGATCTGGGTCTGGACAAGGTGTTCATCTACAAAATCGATCCGGCCACGGGCAAGATGACGCCGAATGACCCGCCCTTTGCCAAAACCCCCGCAGGCGGCGGGCCGCGGCACCTGGCGTTTCATCCCAGCGGGAAGTACGTTTTTGTGAACAATGAGATGGGGATGTCTGAGACGGTCTTCAGTTATGATGCTGAAAAAGGCGCGCTCACGGAGATCCAAACCATCTCCACACTACCCGAGGCTGACCGCAGCAAGCCGGGCTACAGCACGGCTGAGACGCTGGCGCATCCGAATGGACGGGTCGTTTATGTTTCCAACCGCACGCATGACACCATCGCCGTGTTTGCCTGTGATCCTGCCACCGGCAAGCTCACGCCACTGCAATACGTGGCCGCTGAAGGTGAAGTGCCCCGCAACATCTGCCTGGACCCGACTGGCAAATGGCTGATCGCCGCGCATCAGAACAGTGCTACGGCGGCGCTATTCAAGGTGGATCAGGACAGCGGCAAGCTCACCTTCAGCGGAACGAAGGTGAACGTCCCCGGCAGCATCTGCGTGCGGTTCCTCGCGCTTGATTAACCCGCCGCAGCCTTTATTCTCAGGCCCCCAAAACCCCAGACTATGACCCAGCTCGACCAGCTCAAGCAGCACACCGTGGTGGTCGCCGATACCGGCGACTTCGAAGCCATGAAGGCCTACAAGCCTCAGGACGCCACGACCAATCCTTCCCTCATTCTCGCTGCTTCGCAGAAGGCTGAGTACAAATCGCTGTTCGACAAGGCTGTCACCGATGGCAAATCCGGTGGCGTGAACGCCGTCATGGACAACCTCGTGGTGGCCTTCGGCCTCGAAATTCTCAAGATCGTCCCGGGTCGTGTTTCGACGGAGGTGGACGCCCGCCTGTCCTTCGACACGCAGGCCAACATCGACAAGGCACGTCATTTGATCGGCATGTATGAAAAGGCCGGCATTGGCCGCGAGCGCATCCTGATCAAGATCGCCTCCACGTGGGAAGGCATCAAGGCGGCTGAAGTGCTGCAGAAGGAAGGCATCAACTGCAATCTGACGCTGCTTTTCAGCCTGGCGCAGGCGGTGGTTTGCGCCGAAGGCGGCATCAAGCTGATCTCCCCTTTCGTGGGCCGCATCCTTGACTGGCACAAGAAGAGCACCGGCAAGGATTTCGCGCCGACTGAAGACCCGGGCGTGATCTCCGTGACGCAGATCTACAACTACTACAAACACTTCGGCTACAAGACCGAGGTCATGGGTGCCAGCTTCCGCAACAAGGGTGAAATCACTGAACTCACCGGCTGCGACCTGCTGACCATCAGCCCCGGCCTGCTGGGTGAACTGGCTGCTAGCGAAGACGCCATCACGCCGAAGCTCAACGCCGCCAACGCTAAATCCCTGAAGATCGAAAAGATCGGCAGCGATGAGAAGACCTTCCGCTGGTTGTTCAACGAAGACGCCATGGCAACTGAAAAGACCGCCGAAGGCATCCGCAACTTCGCGAAGGACATCGTGAAACTGGAGACGATGGTGGCTTCGGCGTTGGGCTGAGACCTTGAAGTCATGGAGTCGGCAAGGCTGGCCAAGACGTAGTCATCGTGTTGGGTGTTCGAGCATTCAAGCGCACAACACCTGACGGTGCCGTCAGCTTGCCCCCTTGACCCTTTTTGACTGTTTTATTGGCTCTGTTTTCCCATGCTTACCAAACGCATTATCCCCTGTCTCGACGTGAAGGAAGGTCGTGTCGTCAAAGGCACGAAGTTCCTTCAATTGCGCGATGCCGGTGATCCGGTGGAGTGCGCGCAGGTGTACAATGCGCAGGGTGCGGACGAGCTCGTCTTTCTGGACATCACGGCGAGCCATGAGGAGCGCAAAACGATGGTGGATGTCGTGGCACGCACGGCGGCGAGCTGCTTCATGCCGCTGACGGTAGGAGGTGGCATTCGCACCGTGGCAGACATGCGCGAAATGCTGCTGGCGGGTGCGGACAAGGTGGGCATCAACACGGCGGCGGTGAAGACGCCGCAGGTGATCGATGAGGCGGCGAATGCATTCGGCTGCCAGTGCCTGGTGGTAGCGATTGATGCGAAGAGGAATGATCGCGGCTCGTGGACGGTTTACACGCACGGGGGCCGCAATGCGACGGAGCTGGATGCGGTGGAATGGGCTGCGGAGGTGTGCCGACGCGGTGCGGGTGAGATTTTGCTGACGAGCATGGACTCGGATGGCACCAAGAATGGCTATGACATCGGGCTTACCAAAGCGGTGAGCGAGGCGGTGACCATTCCGGTGATCGCCAGCGGTGGCGCAGGGAACATTGACCACATGGTGGATGTTTTGAGAGACGGGAAAGCTGACGCGGTGCTGGCGGCAAGCATTTTCCACTTCGGTGAGTACACCGTGGGGGATGTGAAGAAGTATCTTGGGGCGCGTGGAGTGCCGGTGAGGCTGTAGGAGGGGGGCTTGCGCGCTAGCGAAGGTGGACTACATTCGCTCTCATGAGTCTCACGGATTATCCTGATCTCGCACGCCTGCCTAAAGGCCAGCGCATGAAACTTGCCGACGAACTTTGGCAGTCCAGCGTGGATGACAGCACCAAAGTTCCCGTCTGGCACCAAGAAACGTTGGATCAACGCTGGAGTGAATATCGCAGCGGCAAAGTAAAACGCATCTCTCTCAAAGAGCTCGAACGTCGTCTCGCCAAGCGCTGAAGAGCCAGCCCGTTGAGTTTTTGGAGCCGGTGGAGCATGATCTCCGCTATGCCCGCGATTTTTATGATTCGTGGAAAAACGAAGGAGCGGAAGATTTTCAGGAACGCTTTCGTGAGTGTGTCTCTTGGATCGAGTGGAACCCAGTCATGTTCCCGAGGCAGTACCGGGTCTTTCGCCGCGCCATCATCCGAAGATCTTACTTTGCCATCTACTACGTGATTGAACCGCAAGTAACCACCGTCGTTGCTGTCCTCGACATGCGACGTGAGCCTCACTCCATCCAAGAACTGCTCAAAGGAAGGAAGCCGTGATTCTCTGCTTGGAATCTGGCACGTCATCCGTGTAGGATTTGGGAATGACTCCAAACCCCCTTTCCCGCCGTCAGTTCGGAACTCTTGCCAGTGTCAGTGCCATCGCGGCGATGCTGCGGACGCAGATTGAAGCGGCGGACAAGGCGGCTGCCGGAGGCAAGGTGAGGCACTCGGTGTGCAAGTGGTGCTATAAGCAGATCCCGCTGGAGGATTTCTGTGTGGCGGCGAAGGAGATCGGGCTGGAATCGGTGGAACTGCTCAATCCGGAGGATTTTGCGACGGTAAAGAAGCATGGGCTGCATTGCGCGATGGTGAGCTATCCGACCATTGAAGCTCCGGGCGGGGTGAAGCTGGGGCCGATCCCGAAGGGCTGGAACCGCGTGGAGCATCATGATCTGCTGGTGCAGGCGTATGAGCCGCTGCTGCAGACGAGCGCGGAGGCGGGCTTTAAGCAGGTGATCTGCTTCAGTGGGAACCGTGATGGCATGAGCGACGAGCAGGGACTGGAGAACTGCGCGAAGGGACTGACAAGGCTGATGCCGCTGTGTGAAAAGCTTGGGGTGACGGTGGTGATGGAATTGCTGAACAGCAAGGTGAACCACCCGGACTACATGTGCGACCACAGCGCGTGGGGCGTGGCCTTGTGCAAGAAGATCGGCTCGCCGCACTTCAAGCTGCTCTATGACATCTACCACATGCAGATCATGGAGGGTGATGTGATAGCGACGATCCGGCGGGATCATGAGTACTTCGCGCATTACCACACGGGCGGCGTTCCCGGACGCGCGGAGATTGATGAGACGCAGGAGCTGAATTATCCGGCGATCATCAAGGCCATTCAGGAGACGGGGTACACGGGGTATTTGGGGCAGGAGTTCATTCCGAAGCGGGCGGACAAGCTGGCTTCGCTGAAGCAGGGGGTGCAGATCTGCACGGTGGCGTGACCGCTCTAGACCGTCCTTATGGCTTGAAGTGGCCAATCATCCATGCGATGCATGGATCCATGCAAAAGATCCAAATCCTCTTTCCCGATCCGCTCATGGAAATGCTGCGGAATCTGGCGCGAATTGAAGACCGCCCGGTGAGTGAAATTGTCAGACGCGCCGTGGACCGTGATCTGGAGCAGCGGGCGGGCATGCTAAAGCGTTCGAACGCCGGGATACATCCGCCAGCCTTTCCAACTTTTGATGGAGGGAAAGTGCTGGCAAAAGCCTCCGAGATGAAAGCGCTGCTCCATGGTGACGACACGCCATGAACAGCCTGGACACCAACATCCTGATCTATGCGGCAAACAGTGATGCGCCTGAGCATGCAAAGGCGCTGGCCGTGGTAAACCTGATGCTCGCGAATCCAAGTGAATGGATCCTTTCAGACCAAGTCTTGTGGGAGCTGTACAAGGCGCTGCGCCACCCCAAGATTTTGCAAAAGCCCCGTACTTCCGCCCAGGCGACCGCACAGGTGCGGTTCATCAGGGAAAAGAGCGGAGTAGCCTGCTGCACCTATGAAATAGGCTTTTTCGACGAGGTTCTTGCCCTGCTGGAAAAGCCTCGCTTCCCGTATCAGCGCACCCACGATTCGGTGTTGGGAATGACGCTGCTCAAGCATGGCGTGAAAACCTTTTATACCCGCAATGAAAAAGATTTCACCGACATCCCCTTTCCTAAGGTGATCAACCCGATTGACTGAAACTCAGGGGCGAATGGCAGATCCGGCTGCTGCAGTGGCATTCAGGACTTCGAACTTTGGTCTAGCCTGCCGGTGAAATTGGATGGGTGAAATCGACCCGTTGAACTGTCCAGATCGAAAAACAACCTTCTCCAGCCATGCTTCATCATCTTTCCTTCGCCGTCGCGGACATCGCGCGCTCCGGGGCCTTCTATGATGCCGTGCTGGCACCGCTGGGTTATGGGCGGGTGTGGGAGGATGCGACCTTTGTGGGCTATGGTTCAGAGGCTGGCAAAGATGTGTTTGCGCTGAAGCTGAGGCCTGAGAATGCGGGCGTGCCGGGGGATGGGTTTCATGTGGCCTTTGCCGCGCCAACGCGGGAGGCAGTGAGTGCGTTTTATGAGGCTGCGCTGGCGCATGGTGGCAGGGATAACGGAGGCGCGGGACTGCACCCGGAATATGGGCCGGATTACTTTGCGGCTTTTGTGATGGATCCGGATGGGTATCGGATCGAGGCGGTGATCACGGAGGGGGCCTAGCTCAGCCGCAATAGGCCATGCCGGTGGGGCATTGAACTTCGCAAGAAGGGCAGATGGCGATGATCTCATGGTCGGCTGCAAAGCCGGTGTATCGTGTCCTGAGCTGCGTTTTCCCGCCACACAAGGGGCATCGTACCCGCTTCATGTGGAATGCGGAGAGGCAGACTACAAAGAACATGCCCAGTCCCAGACCAGCCATTTTTCCTGGAACATTCCACGCAGAGCCCGGCCACAGCCAGTGCAGCAAGATGGAGATCACCATGACTGCGACGGACAGCAGGATGCCACGAATGATGAAACGCTTTTTCGCCGAGACGTAGGAAAGCACGCTTCTGTCGAACTCCTCGGAGCTGCGAAAGGCTTGTTCATGTTCGGCAAAGGTTTTCATGCCCGGCATTAAACCCCGGGTGGAGAGGACGGTCGATTGCAAAACCAGCCGATGTTTTGCATCGATGGATGGCGCATCAATGATCTTTTTCAGCGAGCCTGCCAGCAGATCAATGTACAACCTTCACGGGAGTGCCCACGGAGGAATGACGGTAGAAGATCTCCGCCATGCGCTGCGGCAGGCGAATGCAGCCGTGGGAGGCGGGATACCCCGGCAGGTAGCCCTCGTGCATGCCGATGGCACCGGTGATTCGCATGAAGTAGGGCATCCTGGCGGGGTCAAACAAAGCACCGGGCGGGCGGGGATCTTTGCGCACATCGATCTCTCGCTTCAGGACGGTGCCGTCCCTGCCGACGTAGTCGCCGAACAGGGAAGAGGCGTGATCGATGTCTTTCTCAATGACGGAGAAACTGCCAGCCCCGGTGGCCATGCCTTCCCGCCCCGAGGAAATCGGCGAGACGCCAGCAAGCTTGCCGCCTTTATAGAAGTAGATTTTTTGCTCGCTCAGACGAATGATCATGCTCGGAGAGCCAGTCATGGAATCGCCGTGCCACTCGCCCTGATCGTACACGGGAGTTTGCGGTCGCGGGGTCTTGGGCGCACGGGGTCTCTTGTACACCGGGACTTTTTCAATCCAGAAGGCACCTGTGCCGGGAATCGGATGGCGGACTTCGACTACATTTGAGCAGGCCATCAGGCTGACGGATACCAGCAGGAGCACGCAGCGCACGGCAACACGACGCAAACAATGTTCATGGGATGACGAGTTCACCCTCTCGGGTAAACACAGCCACCCTCTGCACGCAACCATTTTCGTGCTACAAGAGAGGAAGGAATGCGCGCTGGATGGCTATTTTGCATCAACTGGCGTCAATTTTTCCAGCTCCTCCGTCGCTTTTTCCCAATCGCTGGTGAATTTGGGGATCTTGGTTTCGACGGCTTCCAATTCGGCGCTAAGGACTCGGAACTGAGCGGCGTCGGCGTAGGTGGCTTCTTCCTGGAGGAGATTGACGATCTCGTGCTTGCGCTTGTCGAGGGTGGCGAGCTCCTGCTCGATTTTGAAAATGCGCAGGTCGAGCTCTTTCTTGGCCTTGCTGTAGGCATTGCGGGCATCGGCTTCGAGGCGGCGCTGCTGCTTGCTCTTTGGCGGCTCTTTCGCAGCGGGGGCGCTGAAGTTGGAGGGCTGGGCGTTGTGCAGGGTGGCGGTGAGGGCCTCGCGGGCGGAGCCGGCCTTGGACTTGTCGAGGTAGTACTGGTAGTCGCCAGCGTAGGGGGTGATGACGCCGGCGCTGACGTGCAGGACGTGCTTGGCCATCTGGCGGATGAAGTGCACGTCATGGCTGATGAAGACGAGGGTGCCTTCGTATTGATCGAGCGCGCCGATGAGCGCGTCGATGCTGCCCATGTCGAGATGGGTAGTGGGCTCGTCCATGAGCAGGGAGTTCGGCGGATCGAGCAGCAGGCGCACGAGCACGAGGCGGGATTTTTCACCCCCGCTGAGAACGCCGACGGGCTTGAAGACATCGTCACCGTGAAAGAGGAATGAGCCGAGGAGGGTGCGGCACATGTTTTCACCGGGGCGGCTGGGCAGGTCCATGGCGGACTGGAGCACGGTGTGCTTCATATTGAGCACATCGCCACGATACTGGGCGAAGTAGCCGAGTTTGACGTTGTGGCCGAGCTCGTAGGTTCCGGCCTGGGGTTTGAGTGCTCCGGCGAGCAACTTGAGCAGGGTAGATTTACCAGCGCCGTTGGGGCCGACGAGCACGGTGCGCTGGCCGCGCTCGATTTCGAGATCGAGGCCGGTGTAAACGGGCTGCGCGCCGTAGGCGAAATCGACGTCCTTCACGCGAATGACGCGCTGGCCGCTGCGGGGTGGCTGCGGGAAGCGGAACTTGACGGTCTTGGCATCGGCCACGGGTGCATCGACTTTTTCGATGCGGTCGATCATCTTGGCCTTGTCCTGAGCGCGTGAGGCGAAGTTGGCCTTGGCTTTGAACTTGTCCACCCAGGCCTGCATCTTGGCAAGTTCGCGCTGCTGATTGTCGTAGGCACCCTGGAGCTGCTCCATGCGCGCTGCTTTTTCGCGGGTGTAGTCGTCGTAGTTGCCGGTGTAGCGGGTGATCTTGCTATGGGCGACTTCGAGGATGCTGTCGCACAGGGCATTGAGGAATTCGCGGTCATGCGAAATCATGAGGATGGCACCCGGATAGCTCTGCAGGTAACTTTGGAACCAGATGAGGGATTCGAGGTCGAGATGGTTCGTCGGCTCATCGAGCAGCAGAAGATCGGGCTCCTGCACCAGAAGGCGTGCCAAGTGCGCGCGCATGACCCAGCCGCCACTGAGGGTGCGGGCGTTGCGCTCGAAGTCGGACTCACGGAAGGCGAGGCCGCTGAGGATGCGCTTGGCCTTGGGCTCGACTTCCCAGCGCTGATGTTCGTCCACATGACCGGTGGCAAGCTCCAGCACGGTGACGTCTTCAATGGGGGCGCTTTCCTGGGGCAGGAAGCCGAAGGTGATGCCGCGCTCCATGACCACCTGGCCATCGTCCGGGACGGTGTCACGCAGCAGCAGGGAGAAGAGCGTGGACTTGCCGGCACCATTGGGGCCGATCAAGCCGATTTTTTCGCCACGATTGATGTGAAACGACACCTGGCTGAACAAAGTGCGGCCGGCGTAGGTTTTGCTAACATTGGAAACGGAGAGCATGAGGGAAAGGGGGCGTGCACAGTGGCGTTGATTTGCGCAGTGTCGAGGGCGCAGGCGCAGCCAAAGAGTGCCCTAAATTCGTCGGCAGGCGGGCATTTCAGGGGAAACAGCCAATACTTTGCCATAGTGGACGAAACTCACGCTTGGCGCGGGGCGTTCTTTGTGAAAGCTTGAGTGCCCTATGAAATCGAGTCTCGTCTGTTTGCTGGCCCTTGCCGCTGCGTCGCTGCAGGCGGCCGATTTGTCGAAACCCATCGAAGCTCTGCGAGCGGTGGGGAAAGAAGGCCAGGGCAATGAGGCGGCGGGGAAGGCGTGGCAGGAGATCGTGAAGGCGGATGCGGCGACGCTGCCGGAGGTGCTGAAGGGAATGAACGGGGCGAATCCGCTGGCGGAAAACTGGCTGCGGGCGGCGGTGGGTGTCATTGCCGATGATGCGCTGAAGGAGAAGAAGCTGCCGGTGGAGGCGCTGGTGACGTTTTTGAAGAACACGCAAAACAGCCCGGGCGCGCGAGTGGTGGCATTTGATCTGATCCACCGTGCGGATGAGAAGCTGGCGGAGGAGCTGACGCCGACGCTGCTGGAGGACCCGAGCTCGGACCTACGGCGGCACCCGGTGGCGAAGCTGATCGAGGCTGGGAACGTGGCGCTGGAGAAGAAGGACAATGCGGCGGCGATTGTGGCCTATGGCAAGGGATTGGGCGGAGCGCGGGATGAGGACCAGATCAAGGTGCTGGCGAAGAAGCTGCGGGATCTGGGCCAGAAGGTGGACCTGCCGAAGCATTTTGGATTTTTGATGAGCTGGAAGATGATCGCGCCGTTCAGCAACGCGGATCGCGCTGGGTTCGACACGGTGTATCCGCCGGAGAAGGAGCTGAAGTTTGATGCGGTCTATGAAGGCAAGACGAAGGAAGCCAAGTGGGTGGACTTCACGAGCGCCGATGAGTACGGCAAGATCGACTTCAACAAGCCCTTTGGCATGGAGAAGAGCGTGGTGGGCTATGCGGCGACGGATTTTTTCAGCACGGAAGACCGCCCGGCGGAGATCCGCATCGGCTGCAAGGACGGCTGGAAGGTGTGGCTGAACGGCGAACTGCTGTTTGCACGCGATGAGTATCACCGCGGCGCGAAGCTTGATCAGTACAAGCTGCCGTGCCAGCTCAAGAAGGGGAAGAACACGATCCTGGTGAAGTGCTGCCAGAATGAGCAGACGGAGCAGTGGACGGTGGAGTGGGAATTCCAACTGCGTGTGTGCGATGCGACGGGGACGGCGATCCTGGCGGCAAAGTGATTTTTAACCCGATGATGACCATGAAGACGATTTCGATGTGTTTGATGATGTGCCTGGTAACGGGTGTGGTGAGTGCGGACTGGCTACAGTTCCGTGGCCCGAATGCCACGGCGGTTTCTACTGAGGCCAAGGCACCGGCGGATGATTTGAAAATTGCCTGGACGGCGGATCTGCCAGGACGCGGGCTGTCGGCACCGATTGTGGTGGGCGAGCGTGTGTTCGTGACGTGCTCCAGTGGACCGGGGCAGGAGACGCTGCATGTGTTTTGCTTCAACGCGGCGGATGGCACGAAGCGCTGGGAGCGGGCGATGCGTTCGACGGGGCGCACGATGACGCACAACAAGACCTGCGTGGCGGCGAATACGCCTTGCAGCGACGGGGACCATGTGTTTGCGCTGTTTTCCTCGAACGACCTGTTTGCCTTTGATCTCGATGGCAATCTGCTGTGGCTGCGCGGGCTGACGTTTGATTACGCGAACGCGAGCAACAGCCTGGGGATGTCGCAGTCGCCGGTGGTGCTGTACGGCACGCTGGTGGTGCAGAGCGAGAATGATAGCGAATCTTTCGCGGCGGGCCTGGATGTGGCCACGGGCCGCAACAAGTGGAAGCTGGAGCGCCCAAAGGCGGCGAACTGGACAAGCGCGACGGTGTGGAAGAACACGGTGGCCCTGCAGTCGAGCGCAGGCATCCTGGCGGTGGAACCGGCGACGGGCAAGACGGTGTGGGATTACAGCGATGGGGCGAGCACGATCCCATCAAGCGTAGGCTCGGGCGAGACGCTCTATGCGGTGTCTCATGGCATCACCGCGCTGGCACCCGAAAAAGGTTCCGTGACGCAGTTGTGGCGCAATGAGAAGCTGAATTCCGGCACGGCGAGCCCGCTGGTGCTGGGTGACTCCATCTATGTGGTGAATGGGGCGGGCGTGCTGATCAAAGCGAGCGTGAAGAATGGTGAGGAAGCGTGGAAGCTGCGCATGAAGGGGCCTTTCAGCGGTTCCCCTGTGGCGGCTGGCAAGCGCATCTACATTGTAAATGAGCGCGGTATTTTCCAGGTGATCGATCCCGAAGCGCCGGAGGGCAAGGTGCTGAAGGAGATTGAACTGCAGGAAACCGTGCTCACGACGCCAGCGATTGCCGGTGGTGCCATTTACGTGCGCAGCGACGCAAAATTGTGGAAGCTGCAATGATGGCGACTCCCGACGAACCCGCCCAGGAACCTGAAGAGCTTGACGCCTCGACCTCAATCGAGGTAGAGCAGGAGACCTCGCGTGCGCTGGGGAAGGAGACGCGTCAGGTGCTGTTTGCCGTGCTGCTGGTGGCCGCTTTCATGGCGCTGGTACATTTCACAGGTCTGAAGGGGTGGATCACGAATGTGCAAACATGGAAGGAGATGGTGCGCAATTTTGGCTGGGGGGCGCATGCGATCTTCATGGCCGCGTGTGCC
>Ga0114968_10002517_pt1 | contig 13988 bp, 9 predicted proteins | sample M_130807_EF_Meta_FD_87020 | JGI IMG/M metagenome (GOLD analysis project Ga0114968, IMG submission 87020) | Freshwater microbial communities from Lake Montjoie, Canada to study carbon cycling - M_130807_EF_MetaG | ecosystem: Environmental > Aquatic > Freshwater > Lake | place: Lake Montjoie... | reverse complement strand
CTAGATTGGACTATAGAAACCATGACCAATGAGTCATTGATTTCACGTGCTAGAAATACTCTAGTTGCTAAATTCCTCAATAACCCAACCAGCACACACTTGATGTTTGTTGATGCGGACATTGGCTGGGAGCCATGGCACCTGTTGGTCATGCTCAACGCTGACAAAGATGTCATAGGCGGCTTGTACCCAATGAAGACCATGCCTGTCAAGTGGGTAGTAAATGGTTTTGAAGGCGCCAAAGAAGAAGGTCCTCTACAGGAAGTATCTAAAACAGGCACAGGCTTTATGTTGATCAAGCGTCATGTGTTTGAAAAGCTAAATCGTCATCCTTCAGTGAAAACATTTGCCAATGACATCGGCTTGCCTAAGGAACTTGATCCCTACATGAAGACCTATTTTGACACAGCAGTACGTGAGAATCGTTACTACTCAGAAGACTGGACTTTCTGTGAAAACTGGCGTGACTTTGGTGGCGAAGTTTGGGTAGACAAGCGTGTGTTACTCAAGCACACAGGTACCTATGTGTTTGACTATGCCGCACAGCCTGCGCTGTACGAAGCCTTGAAAAAGGAACATGATGCAGGACAAATAACACTAGCCGCACAGCAACCAGCACAGCAGGCAGCACAGCCCATGACCAGTGACTATTCAGACTATGAAAAAGTCAAGGTTTCGGCACCGGCACCTGCTGCCAAAGTAGTGGCAAAAACCAACCCAGAAGCAAAAAAGGCCAAAGCTAAATCTAAATAAATAGATGTACGATGGACATCTATGAATTAGACAGCTACCGCCTGTCAGACGCGGTAAAGTTTCACACTGAACTTAATACTGCACTTTGGGACGGCAAGACCATGCGCCCCGAAGTGCGCGATGCCCTGCTTAAAATCGCTGATGATTTTAAGACCTTTATGGGCATTGATGATCTTGCCATTGAAGATATCACTGTTTCGGGCTCCAACGCCGCTTTCTCTTATACTCCTCATTCCGATATTGATTTACACCTGCTAGTTGATTTCAGCAAGCTCAATCCCGACGATGTTTATCAAGAGCTGTTCAATGCTAAAAAATACCAATACAACGATCAACATGATATAAAAATCAGAGGCTATGACGTTGAGCTCTATGTTCAAGACTCGAACAAACCTGTGCGTAGCCTAGGCGAATACAGTATTATCAACAATGACTGGAATCGTATTCCTGTTCAGCGCCGGGGCAATCTCGACGAAAAATCTACCAAAGCAAAATACGAAAAATTAAAAGATCTGATTGAGCTTGCATTGTCTACCAATGACCTAGAACGTGTCACACACATCACAGATACTCTAAAGAAATATCGTCAAGCAGGCTTGGACAAGCATGGTGAGTTTGGCCCAGAAAATCTTGCTTATAAGATACTGCGCAAACAGGGCTTGATACAAAAGATATTTGATCATCGTGCCGCTCTTGAAGACGCACGATTAAGCCTGGATGAGCGCAAAAAGAAAAAGAAGAAAAAGAAAACATTCCGTTACGGAGCCTTTGGCGGTGCATTCTTTCCTGGCTATCATTACTATGGACAAACTGACGCTGCCGCAGATGGTGGTGGAGACGGTGGTGGTGGTGAAAGCATACGCGAAAGCACAGAAAGCCAACAAGACATTATTGAGCGTTTTGCACGATCCTGTGCAGACTTATTGGGCATAGAAAATGCACCCAAGATCAAACTACGCCAAGACCCTCAATGGACCAAGATCAACGGCACCTTTGGAAGATACACTGCAGATCCCTATAATCAAATAGAACTGGCTACACATGGCCGACACATTGTGGATATCCTGCGTACCTTGGCACACGAAATGACTCATGGTCACCAGAACGAAGTCACGGATCTACCCGACAATGCTGGAGAGACTGGCAGTCGTTATGAAGACGAAGCCAATGCCATGGCAGGTCGCATCATGCGGCACTGGGCTGAATCTGAGCCTCACCTGTTTCAAGGTGTAGAACTGGAAGAAGGCATAGGCAAAGCCCTGGGCACAGCCGCGGTAGCCGGAGCCATGGCTCTGGGATCGCCTGCAGCCAAAGCACAAGATGCTGGTCGTGTGGCCTATCAAATAGGCAAGCAAATATATCAACCATCAGGCATATTCACTCGTGCTGGTGCCGAAGAAGAAATCAAAGGCATGGCCAGAGATCTAGCACGTGATGTTCGCACTGGCGGGTCATCGGCCAAGTTCCTGGGTCGTACTATCATGGCCCAACCTGTACAAAGTGGCGAGCGTGTGGCAGCCAATGGCACTGGCTCTAACCCTGAGGCCGCTTATCAAGATGCATTGACTCGTGCCTATGAAGATGCCAATCGACGTTATGGCCCTATCTCTGTCAGCAACTGGCGTCCTGTTGACAGTGAAAAAGAAATACAACAAGTAGGTGGACAATATCGTGCCGCTGTTGTGATACAAGGCCCTGCACCTGTGCGTGAAGCGTCAGGTTACATTCCCACAAAGAAACAAGCCCGTGATCCAAGATTTAAAACAGCACTCACAGTAGACATCCGGCCAGGACAAACAGGTCGAGAAGCCAACAAGCTGGGCTTGCAAACAGACAGTCAAGGCCGTCCAGACCTGTTAATGAAGAACTTGGCCAATGCCTTGAAAGAATACAAAGAATCTGGCGATTTTGAACCCATAAACGAAGTACGGATGAATACCGGCACCTTAGACGCCTGGGCAAGATCGCCTGAAGCTGAAGGTATACGTGCTGGCTTTGAAGCTGAACTCATATTCCGCGACACCAAGCGTGACGATGACGAAGGTGAAATGGAACCTGACTACGACTATGATGAACGTGCAGACAGCATTGATCATGTCATAGACTTCTTTTCCAATGATGACTGGGGTTTTGGTATAGGCAGTCGTACTGCTAGAGATCTCAGAGAAGAACTATTCAATGAATTTGTTGAATGGACCGATGAACAGATCTCAGAATCCTGGGACGAAAATGCCGAAGATCAAACTCGAGACTACATGGAAAACAATGTCTGGGGCGACGACGAAGAACGTGAAAAACGCATCCAAGACAAAATAGATGAAATGTTTCCCGACGATGATTCACAAGCAATATTACAAGCTGGCGAGGCTGCACCTAGATTTACTAGAAGCAGTGATCAAACAGAGTACACAAAACAAAACGAGCTGTATGCCAAATACAAAGAAGCGTCTGACGAAGCTCACGAAGATTTTGAAACTGAAGTAATCAGCGAAGTAGAAAGTCAGGGCGAACACTATGACAATGCCCGTGAATACTATTTTGAAATGATGCGTGACTCGGGCAACTATGATGAGAGTGATTTTCTACGTGATCGCTATGGCTACATGAGCGACATTGCTAACTCAAACAGTCTTGACTGGCCTTACTGGACCAGTGGCGGGTCTGGCGGCGGATCACGTGACTGGGAAGAAATTGGCAACAGTCTTCAAGAAACAGTTGACATGGAAGTCAAGGTAAGCGGAAACTATCACTCAACCGCCCGCAAAGAAGGTCGCTGGATCATTGAACCCGACGGTAGTTTAGATCCTGATGATGGAGATGACATGGGCTTGGAAATCGTATCTCCACCCATGCCATTGTTGGAAACCATTGACAAGCTCAAAGCAGTGATAGATTGGGCACAAAACGAAGCTGATGCTTATACTAACTCTTCCACAGGCCTGCACATGGGCATATCTGTTCCCTATGTGGGCGGTAACGTGGACTATGTGAAACTGGTGCTGTTCATGGGCGACGATTACATCCTAGACAAGTTTGGTCGTGCTGGTAATACCTACGCGGCGTCGGCCATGGGCAAGCTCCGACAAAACATGCAGGGTGCTAGAAATCGCGGCGAACTCACAGAAGCCAAGCTAGACCCAATGGGAGCCTTGGAGTTGGTACAAAAGAATCTCATTGAATTGGCTGCTCGTTACATACAGAACGGTGTAGGCAACAGCAAGTACACATCAGCACACATACAGGATGGTTACATTGAATTCCGTAGCCCCGGAGGTGATTATCTTTCCATGGAGAGCCGCGGCGAGTGGAATGACATCAAAGATACCATGTTGCGTTTTGCTCGTGCCATGCAGATTGCTGGAAACCCTAGCCTTGAGCGTAAAGAGTATGCTAAAAAGTTATACAAGTTGATCTCTCCAGGTGCGCAGAATGATGCGTTGAAGTTGTTCTCTGAATACTCAGCAGGCACCATTGGCAAAGAACAGCTCAAGAAACAGTGGGCTGATGCTGTGCTACAAAAAGAACTACCTACCACTGGCAAAGAAGAATACGAAGTCTACGACATGAATAACAAAAACAGTCCCGATGGAATCGTTGACACATTCTATGCCAGAGACTACGATAATGCTTACGATATGTTCCTGAGAAAACACGGCAAGGATATCAACAGTCTTGACGTTCGTATCAAACAACCTTGGTTTGATGTCATAGATCCCAACGACAACGTAGTGGCAACGTTTCGAGCCAGTGATATTGATCAAGCCCAAGACAAGGCCAAATCAGATCATGATGATTGGACCGACGACTGGGACATATATCGCAGACCCGATAATACCCCTGAGCCAGAGAAAAAGTTAAGTGCTCGTGCTCAAGTGGCCAAGCGTATCAAAGAACCTAAAGTTTCTCCCAAAGTAGCCGCAGACAATGCCAAGGATTCACAACAGTTACAAGCTCGTATAGGAGAACCACAACCTGCAGGGCAACAAGATAACTGGGCTATAAGAAATCGTGAGACTAGAGAAGTTCTCAAAACATTCCGCGCCGATGATTACACACAGGCATTTGACTATTTGCAACGGTATAAACAAGAAAACAATATCACCAATGACGATTTGATCTACGGACCTTACAATAGATCTGAGGAGCAACCTCAATCTTCAAACGCTGTAACTGATATAGAGCCCAACGTGTCACAGAACTTTGGCAATCAGTTTTCAGGACAGTGGCGAGTGGTAAACAGTGACACCGGACAAGAATTGTATAGATTCAGCGGTGCGGGTAATATACAGTCAGATGCCAATGGCATTGCATTACAATGGATAAGACGCAATGCTCCAAATACAGACTTGGTACAAATTGAAGTTTTACCAGTGATGAGATGATATGAGATTCTACGAAATAGCCCGCATCCCGCAAGGTGACTTTGGCGACAAAGACACACTTCGTCCAATGCCAACTAAGCCTAAAACCAAGCCATTGCCGGGCGGAAGCCAGTTCTCCTATGCTGTGAACAAGAAAGATCCTGAGTTTATGGAAATCATGATCTTTGACGGTGATACCCTGGTTGGCGAACTGGATCTTGGTGCAACTCTCGACCCATTGAAAACCTGGCGGATAGAAACTGTGGCCACAGATCCTGACTATCGTGGTCGTGGTCTGGGCAAGGCACTGTACGGCATTGCACTTACCATACTCAAACTCACCGTGGAAGCTGGCGCAACACAAACCAAGCATGGACAAGCCATGTGGCTTATGTTGAACTCAATACCAGGCGTGGAAGTGCTGGGCTATTCCATGGCACCCACTTCTGAATATCGGCCACGTCCTGGAGACAATGTAGTAGATCAAAACAAACGTTGGACTCGTTTTACATTTCCTGTGGAACCCGGTAGCCGAAGCATGCGTAGCACTCGACGTGGCACTGGTGTGTATTCAAATGTTCGCACCACAATGATAGCACGGTGGATGGGATCATGAGAGCCCAAGAGTTTGTAACTGAAATCAGCGATGAGCGACTACAAAGTTACTTGAGTCGTGCTGGCCAGCAAGTTGATCGCAGACAAGAACGCATGGCCCGTGTACGTGATAGACTCAACAAGGGCTACGAAATTTATCACGCAGATCGCCCTGCTGGTAGCACACAAATTGTTGATCGCTTTGAAGCCAACACACCCGCAGACGCACAACGCTATTACGAAAAGTTTATTGCTCGTTACGAGAGTGATCGAGACTTTGATTTGAGACTGCGTAGAGCCACCGGTATCATTGAAGAGGGTTGGAAAGAAAAGATAGCTGCCGCCGGTATAGGTGCTGCCATGACCCTGGGCGGACAACAAGCTCTCAAGCAGTACACACCTGCCGCACCCGCACAGCCTCAACAACAGCAACAACAGCAACTCACACCTAAACAAACACTGATACAAACAGCCAAACAGGCCAGCATCACTGGTGATGAGTTGGCACAACTGCTGGCGCAATCTGCACATGAAACACTGAATTTCACTCGCATGAGAGAAGCAGGCACACCTGAATACTTTACTAAAAAATACGAACAGCATCTCAAGACTGCTCGCATACTTGGAAACAAAGTCAAAGGTGATGGCGAACGCTACAAAGGTCGTGGATTCATACAACTCACTGGTAGGGATAACTATACTCGTGCTGGAAAGGCCCTGGGCTTGCCCTTGGAAGCCAATCCTGACCTGGCTGCTCAGCCTGAAAATGCGGCTCGTATTGCTGTGTGGTACTGGCAAAATCGTGTTGCGCCCAAGGTGCAGGACTTTACTAACACTCGAGCAGTGACTAAAACGATCAATCCTGCCGGCAAGCATCAGGATCGTAGACAACAACAATTTGCAAAATTCCAGGTGGCACAAAATGAGACTGCATGAGTTTGATTATCAGCCAGTGAAAGAAAGCCTACACTTTGTAAGGCCAGGTGAACTGCGCGGCAGTTATACCGATGCGGACATGATCAGCATGGGCTTTCGTCGTGCTCAAAACGGCACATGGTTTATAGATCAGCGTCGTTGGGATGCATTGATACAGCAAGGTAAATTAAAAGAAAATGCCGTCAAAGCCTTGGAAAAAGATCTAAAAAATCCCCACAGCTATGATGCCATAGATCACATGATGCAATCCATTGCAAAAAAACATGGTATCACTGGAAAAGAACTGCACGATCGTTTTGTGAAGAAACACGGCAAGATTCCAGATGACTGGATCAAGGATCGCGTGGCAGAAGCACGTATTATTAATCCCAAACAAGTTGACGTATACTATCGTCCAGTTCCGGACAGTCGTGGCCGACGTGTGGTTGCTCGAAATATTCCTACCTCTACGTTAGAACCGTTGTTGCAAAAGCTCAGTGAAAAATATGGTGTTCCAGTAGAAAGTTTTGAATGGACTCCAACTGAACCAATAACTGAAGCATTTGATCAACCTTACGCTATACAATGGACCAAACAAAATGGTGATTGGCATGCCACAGCTGACTTAGATGACGGCAGTGAACTGATTGTGTTGTTCATGGACCAAGGCGACAACAGTTGGATGGTGGAGTTTGAGCGTGATGAAAACATGGAGATCACCGGTGAAGGCGATGCTCAGCGTGTGTTTGCCACTGTGCTGACTGCTATGCAACAATTTATTGCCAAGCGTAAACCAGCGCGGTTGAATTTCAGTGCAGAAAAAGAAGACGACCCTACCGGCAGTAGAGCTCGACTGTATGATAGAATGCTTCGACGCTACGTCACTGGTAGCAGTTACGATTTGAAAAGAAGTGATATGCCAGGCGGCGCAACTTATACGCTGACAAAACAAACGCCGGGTGTGGCGGAAGGCTTGAAGTCTATGTATCACAATGCTGTTGCTAAACATCATGGTCGTAAAGCAGATGATGCGTTTGACAATGGCGACGAAGAAGGCTTCAAAAAGTCTATGGACAAAAATATTAGCCATAAACTAAAAGCAGGCGAAAAGATTCCTCAGGTTCGTGATGCTAAAAAGTTTCAGCAAGGTGTGGCGGAAGGTGTTGACATTGGGCAAGAGTGGATGAGTGACACAGAGTTAGACCAGTATGTGCCAGATCGATTGCAACAGCAATGGCGTGAATTGTTAGGTTATGATCGGAACGGCAATCCAAGTGCGTTATGGGTCAACTTAACAGGAGGCTACGAGCCGGATGTTCGTGATCCACAACATCGTGCCCTTATGGTCAAAGTGGCCAACAAGTGGTTTGCCGCAAAAAAGATTCCCAATGTCAAATTCTTCGATGTCAAAGATGCTGATGATGAATTAGAGTGGTTGGTACAAATTGGTTCTCAAGATGTGGCGGAAGGTTTCCCTCAACCGGGACCAAGTTCAGGTGCACCTACACAATTTGCACCTGGCACACAAATACAAAATCAACAGATGACAGCACAACAGATTATATCATCTATACCCGGCGTGCCTTATTACAACAACGTAGTAGACGACTGGGACGCCAAAGATTACAGTTGGGGTGTAACTAAAAAGGTCATAGAATATGCTGAATATCTCAAACAGCACCCAGAGAGTTTAGCAAAGTTGCCTCCAATTCAAGTAGTAAACGGTAAGTTCAAAGATGGCGCACACAGAGTATCTGCTATATGGTTACTACAACAAAGAATGGATCCGCAAAATCCTTTATGGAAGAATGCCAAACTAAATGTTCAATTTGCACAACAAAACGTAGAAGAAAACTTTGCCGATGGCAAAGTCAAAGGCAAAAGCAGACCAGGACGTGTGAAACGTAGTGGTGCCAGTTGCAACGGAAGTGTAACTGATCTACGAGCCCGAGCCAAGAAAGCTTCAGGTGAACGGGCTAAAATGTATCATTGGTGTGCCAACATGAAGAGTGGTCGCAAAAAGAATAAGTAATACATTATGCGAGCAAAAGAACTCACAGGACACAAATGGTCCGCTAAAATAACCATTAGCAATCCCAACTACACAGGTAGGATTGAAGTGAGTGTGTATGCACACAATCAAAGTGAAGCACGTCAACTCTTGAAAGCTCAATACGGCATAGAAGATCATCACATTGGATCTATTAGGAAAGCAAAATGAGAGCGCAAGAGTTTATTGACGAATACAAGATCAACAATCAATCGGGCATTGGTGCTGTGCCTTACAATCAAGAAATTGATTATTTTGGCCTACGAGTTGCCATGCGCCCCAGCACATTTCTTAAGTTGGCGTTGCCAATGAACAACAGTCGTGAAGACCAACAAAGTATAGAGCATATCATTCAACAAAAAGACACTGAAGGTATTGGTGCACCATTTTTAAACATTTCAGTTCCGCAGTCCTGGGAAGAGGGCAATCTCAAAGAGCCAGCCAAAGTAATCGGACATGACGGTCGTCACAGAATGGCAGCCATACTAAAATCTGAAGGTGACGAACCTGTGGAAACTCATTTGTTTCCTCAATATCTTCGTCGTAGAGACTTTGACGCCCACCCTGAATGGGTGCAAGCACTGAACAAGCAAATCATTAGCCAGCGTAAGACACCTATGTCTGGACCATTTTTCCAGGAGAATGCAATGAATGAAGCCATGTTTGAATATATCAACTCAGTTGAGGAATCTACCAAGCCTGCCAACCCTGGAAGCAGACATGGAACAACTCGACAGCGAGCTGAAGAATATTTGGGTAAATCCTTGGATGAAACTCTCAGCCCCACTGATTTAAAAAGACTACGTGCTAAAACCAATAAGATAAAAACATCTGAAAGCAAGGCCGAACGTCAGCGTGATATAAAGTGGTATCATACCTACCATAAATGACATGCTGTTACGCAGACGGTAAATATTACCATGCGTAATAAATCTGTCAAAATAAACTTTGATCTCCACTGTGATTGGAAGCGTGTGCCACCCAACTACAGGGTATATGTCAATCACGAACTCTTTACTGAGCGCACCTACATTTGGGGTGGCACACAGTATATTAAAGAAATTTTACAACTCAATGCACCTCCAGGAAAATACACCGTGCGTGTGGATAATCTTGGTGACTCAGACTGTGTATTTAAACTACGTGGTATGAGTGTAGAAAATGGTTCTGCACAAGTGCTAGATAGTAAAACTTTTGAGATCACAGCATGAGAGCACACGAATTTATTGCAGAAAACACAGTCAGCGGCAGTATAGCAACTGTGGCCATGCCCATGGGCGAGGTAATCGCAAGAACCAGCACAACAAAGCCCACAGCTAAATATACTAAGACTTCTACGAAACGGAAACCCGATGTTAGCAGACGATTTAAAAACTCTATTGGCCAGTAACTTTGCTTACTATGTCAAGGCACAGATGTTCCACTGGAACGTTGAAGGCCCTGATTTTGTGCAACTGCACGAACTCTTTGCCAACATATATGAATTTGCTTACAGCGGGCATGACAAAATAGCAGAGTACATCCGTACCTTAGATGATTATGCACCGGGCAGCCTAGAGCGTTATAACGAACTTAGTCAAATCCCTGGGCAGACCAAGATTCCTCGTGCTCGATTGATGATTGAAGAGTTATTAAGTGACACAGAAACACTCAAGACTCTTGTGATGAGCACATTTCAAAGCGCACAACAAGAAGGTCGCGAAGACGTGGCCAACTTCATGGCCGAGCGTCAAGATGGTCTGGGCAAGTATGCCTGGCAACTCAAAGCCACACTAAAAGACTCGCGAGCATAATCATGGCTGACCTGCGCAAAATCCTTGAATCATTTGCCCGCATAGAGCAGGAAAGTCTCAACGCTGATCAAAAGAGTGTGAAACAACTGCCTGCATTGTTTAAACCACAAAAGACATCACCACAGTTATCAGGACCTTATCCTGGTAAAAATGCCACACTGGGATATCTAGTGGGCGAAGGCGACGAAACAGGATATGGCAGTGAAGTAGGCGACACCGGAGCAGACGAAACTCCTGATGGTGTAGATCCAGATACAAAAACATTCTTGGAAAGCAACAATGACAATGCTATGAAATCTGCAGTCACCCGTCGTATTATGACATCACATATGGAATGGATCACACGCTACGGCATTGAAAATTTAGTTGATGTCATTGATGATGCTACTGATGGTTGGGACGGCGAAGAAATAGGCACCAGCGATGTATCAGCCTATGTGCATCGTGTCAAAGACGAATTAGATCGTCGCACCTTGGGCGAAGCCAAGGCCACAGAAGATGTTATATCCACAGTAAAAAAGAAACTGGGCGATTATCTGTCAGACCTATCAAAAGAAATCAAATCAGATTCTGACTTAAAAGACAAAGTACCGCAGGATGTAGACAATATCTCTCCTGCTGTGAAAACCATTACCACAGATGATGGAAAAGAAATAAAGATTCATGGCAATGAAGATGACGGCTTCCGCATCACCATCCGAAACAAACCACACTCAGCTAGATTTGAAAGTCTAGATCATGCTGTGATGGCCTGTGAAATGTATATGAATCGCAAAAGAAAAATGCGCGAGCAAGTGCAAAACGAAGATTACCTGGAAGAATAAAAATGAATTTATTGAACTTGATTGAAGACAGTAACACGGGCTATGATAATCTACGTGCCCTGATGCAGGCAGTGCAGAATAGCCAGGATGCCTTGCTTACCATTGGCGGCGAACCCGTCACGTTGACCTATCCCGAAGCTAGATTCATGTTTGGCAAGTACAAAGCATTTAACCAAGCAGGTCGTCAAGAAGAGTTTCTCAATGTGTTAGGTGATCCTGTGAAGTTTGACCAACACATGAAGCAGTTGCGTCAACTCATTGACAAACAAAAGAACTTCCAAGGATCTGTACCAGGTCAACGTAGTGTCACAGGTGATGTTCCACCAGGCATAAATGAACTTAGTTCTGATCTTCTACAAAAATCCGCACAAGTGGCCAAAGACAAAAGTGATTGGGCAATGGATCCCAAGATACATGATGCATTAGGTGGCGGCTATATGAATCCAGTGGCCAAACATTATGACTCTCTATCACAAAAATTCAGCAACAGAGCAGTAAAAGTAGGACAGAGAGATGCAGTGAAAAAAATTGCTTCTCCAGCAGTAATGCGTAAGATAGGCATGGCGGAAGGTGTTCCACTGGGTTATAGCACTGACCCGGCACAGGCCAAATGGTATCACGAAGGTCGTAAAGCATACAAAGGTGGTACTACCGGTAACACCATTCAAGACATTGCCAAGAAACATGGTTGCCCATCAGAATGGATAGATGCATTCCATGCTGGATATGAAGATCAACAAGGCTGGGGTAAAGAAGAACCTGCGCTGGAAGAAATTGCCATGCCCAACTCCCAGCGTCCTACCTCACAAACAGCAGGCAAGATCAACTGGGAACGTATGATCAAAGACTATATGGAGAACAAGCCCTATAGTGAATTTGAATTCTCAGGCGATCGCCCACTCACACTGTATCGCTCACAGGTCTATGCTATACTCAAAGACTTTGGTCGTATGAAACCACAACAAAAAGTTGGCATCATACTCAACACCTTTGGTGATAAAATAGCCATGGTTGATTACATTGATAAACTGCGAGCCAAAGGCATGATGCCCAAGAAGGTTCCAGCCTATGTATCACCTGATGTAGAGCCTGTTCCAGCAGGGCAAATGAGCTTTCCTGGAATGGGAACTCCTAGAATCAAAGAAGCCGAAGCTCAAAAAAAAAACTCTGAGCAAACATCACTAGACGGCAACACAGCACGTAGTCCCAAGGTACAACGTGCTTTTCAACTGGCTCGTGCTCGACAATCCGCTGCCGGCAGTGACATCGAAGCCTTTGTCAAAGACGAGTTAGAAAAGTCTGAACAAGCACAGACTCAGTTAGATCAACTTCAAGCAGAAAACGATCGACAGGATCAACAGATCCAACAGTTGGCTGCTAAGGTCCGTCAACAAGATCAAGAAATATCTCAACCCGAGCCAACGGCTGTAAAAACAGAACCTGCCAAGGAAAAACCCAAGGCCGCAGAACCAGAGAAAAAGGCCAAGCCAGGCAAAAAGGCCACAGAGCCACGTGCCGCAGAAAAACCTGCTGAACCTAAACAACAGCGTGATGGCCCACGTGCTGAACCTGCACCTGCCAAGGCTGAAAAACCACCCAAGGTAGATCAACCCAAGCCCGACGATACTGAGATTCAACGTCCTCGCCCAGAGCCCGTTGAAGTTCCTGCCAATGTGTTACAGTTCCCTACCACTGCACAACGCAAGAAAAATAAGAAGGCAGCAGCCGCTCAAGTTGATCCAATGGCAGCGGCCATGCAAGGTGTAGACATGAGCGATATAGGCCGAGCTGTTGGCATGAACGAGAGCAATGATGAACTACACATTGGCGATCCTGTGATTATCCGTGGCAATATAGAACACAGTGGCAAAACAGGTGATGTTGCTGAGTTTGGTCGTGACAAACATTTTGTGATAGTAGACCTTTATAACTTTGGCAAACATGCTTTTCATGCCTCCAATGTTGAATACAATGAATATGCTGATCAAGAAGATTACATTGACGAAAATCAACGCATGGACCGGTTCAATATTGCACAACCCGCACCAGGCGGCACCAACAAACAACGTGAAGAGTTTTTAAATGCACGTGATCGATTGTTTCGTCAGATGCAGTCTGCATCACCAGGAGAAAAAGAAGCCATACGGTTGAAGATTGCTGAACTTGAAGGCCGCGCACAAAGTCAAGGTATACGGATTCGTGAAAACAACTTAGACGAGTTTGTTACGCCACAAGCAGTGGCACAGGATCCTTCCCTAGAACGTGAAAAGGATGTGAATGTTGTAGTGTTTGGACGTATACCTCAAGATTTCCATGCAGAGCAGTTGGTAGATGCACTTGAAGAATTGTTGCCTGCAGAATATCCACCAGGTGGAGATTGGAAACATCAAGACCAATCGCAACACGGCCCAGCTCCTCGCAAAATGTTTGAAGTCCTTAAACAGGGCGGTGCTGTGGTAACAACCAAACCTTTAAGTATAGCAAAGAAACTGGTGTCAGCATTCAACGGGTATGGTATTAAAGCTCGCATCGATGCATCGGGTATAACAGAAACCGACGAGTTAAATCGTTCAGGATACAATGCCATCAAGACTGTGGGCGACTGGGCAGAAAAAATGCGTGTGATGCGTGAACTACAAAAAGACATTGCGCTGATGAGTGATCCTGAAGCCAAGGCCGCTGTACAACAACGCATTGG
>Ga0114968_10002515_pt1 | contig 13992 bp, 14 predicted proteins | sample M_130807_EF_Meta_FD_87020 | JGI IMG/M metagenome (GOLD analysis project Ga0114968, IMG submission 87020) | Freshwater microbial communities from Lake Montjoie, Canada to study carbon cycling - M_130807_EF_MetaG | ecosystem: Environmental > Aquatic > Freshwater > Lake | place: Lake Montjoie... | reverse complement strand
TGGCTATGCGCATGGCGCAAATCCTTCACCGCCTGGGTTATGTTCGAAAGGGCCACCTGGTGGCCGTGACCCGCGACGATTTGGTGGGCCAGTACATCGGTCACACCGCACCCAAAACCAAAGAGGTTTTGAAAAAAGCCATGGGTGGAGTGCTGTTCATTGACGAGGCTTACTATCTGTACCGACCCGAAAACGAACGCGATTATGGCCAAGAGGCAATTGAAATATTGCTGCAAGTCATGGAAAACCAGCGAGATGATTTGGTGGTGATTCTGGCGGGCTACAAAGACCGAATGGATACCTTTTTCGAATCTAACCCCGGCATGAGTTCACGCGTTGCACACCACATCGACTTTCCCGACTATTCGGTTCATGAGTTACTGCAGATCTCACAAAAAATGCTGGAAGAGCAGAACTATGTGTTTGCGCCTGATGCAGATACGGTTTTCCAGCGCTACCTGGGCTTGCGGGTGCAGCAGCCCCACTTTGCCAACGCCCGCAGCGTGCGCAATGCATTAGACCGAGCGCGCCTGCGCCAGGCCAGCCGGCTCTTTGCCGACCGCGACCGGCAACTCAGCGCCGATGATTTACGCACCCTGACTGCGTCCGACTTTGCAGCCAGTCGGGTCTTTCAGCAAGCAGATGTCCGCCCTGATGAATAAACAAATTGGAAGTGATCTGATGCTTAAAGCGCTGATTTTTGATGTCGATGGAACATTGGCAGACACCGAGATGGTGCACCTGGCTTCCTTCAACCAAGCCTTTGCTGAAGAAGGCTTGGATTGGCATTGGGACGTGGCGCTCTACACCGAATTGCTGAATATTTCGGGTGGCAAAGAACGCATGCGTCACTATTGGATGCAGCAGCACCCTGACATGAAAGATATCGATGGCAGTGCACTGGCTGACACGCTTGACCGATTGCATGCCATCAAAACCGCCGCTTATGAAAGTGCGGTTCAACAAGGCCAAGTGCATTTGCGCCCCGGGGTTTTGCATTTGATCGAAACGGCACATGCGGCGGGTTTGCGTTTGGCCATTGCCACCACCACCTCGCCGGTCAACATTGCGGTGCTGCTGCGCGGCGCCATAGGCCCTGATTGGAAAGACATGTTTGCCGTGATCGAGGATGCCTCCACCGCACCCAAGAAGAAACCGCACCCGCAGGTGTATGCCCAAACCTTGACCCGCTTGGATTTGCCGGCCAATGCCTGCTTGGCTTTTGAAGACTCCAACAATGGTTTGCAAGCGGCGATGGGTGCAGGCCTGGCCACCATCATCACGCCCACCAGTTTCACAGCACACCAAGACTTCACCGGTGCTGTCCAATGTCTGTCTGATTTGGGTGGCGTGGGCTTGGCGCAATTGCAAACATGGCACGACCAACACCCACAATAAGACTGGAGAACCCATGCCATTGCGCAACCGCACCACCTTGACCCAGTATTTGATTGAAGAGCGTCGACGCTTTCCAGACTCCAAAGGCGATTTCAATGCGCTGATCTTGGATGTGGCCTTGGCCTGCAAAGCGATTGCCCGGGCGGTGGCGATGGGTGAGCTGGGCGGCATGTATGGCGATCACGCCGCGCAATCCGGTGGTGCTGTCAATGTGCAAGGCGAAACCCAAAAAAAGCTCGACGTCTTGAGCAACGATTTGTTCATCCGCATGAACCAATGGGGCGGTCATTTGGCCGGCATGGCGTCGGAGGAGATGACCGAGCCTTATCAAATTCCCAAACCCCATCCCCGCGGCAAATACCTGTTGGTGTTCGATCCTTTGGATGGTTCGAGCAACATTGACGTGAACGTGTCGGTAGGCAGTATCTTTTCGGTGTTGCGCGCACCTCAAGATGCTTTTGACAGCGGGCGCGACCTGACTGAACAGGATCTTTTACCAGCCGGGGCGACCCAAGTGGCTGCGGGTTATGCCTTGTACGGTCCCACCACCATGTTGGTGCTGAGTGTGGGTAACGGTGTGGCCGGCTTCACCTTGGAGCCCAATTTGGGTGAATTCATGCTGACCCACCCCAAGTTGAAGGTGCCTGAAGACACGCAAGAGTTCGCCATCAACGCCTCCAACAGTCGCTTCTGGGAACAACCCATCAAGCGCTATGTGGATGAATGTTTGGCTGGCAAATCGGGGCCGCGCGGCAAAGACTTCAACATGCGTTGGATTGCCAGCATGGTGGCCGAGGCGCACCGCATCCTCATGCGTGGCGGCGTGTTCATGTACCCGCGCGACAACAAAGACCCGAGCAAAGCCGGCCGCTTGCGCTTGCTTTACGAAGCCAACCCCATCGGCATGATCATGGAGCAAGCCGGTGGACGAGCCAGCACGGGTCGCGAGCCCATGTTGGCTGTGCAACCCAGCAGCCTGCATCAGCGCATTGGCTTGGTCTTTGGGTCGAAAAATGAGGTTGAACGCATTGAGCGTTACCACCATGAGCCCTCAGACCAGTCCAGCAACACGCCCTTGTTTGCCGAGCGCACTTTGTTTCGCGATTGATATTTTCAGAAAGCTTCAGCCATGTCTGTCAAACACCCCATCATCGCCATCACCGGCTCCTCAGGTGCTGGTACCACCTCGGTGACCCGCACCTTTGAGAATATTTTTCGCCGAGAAAAAGTCACTGCTGCCATCATTGAAGGCGACAGCTTTCACCGCTATGACCGTCTCGAAATGCGAAAGCGCGCCGCAGATGCGGAAAAGCAAGGCGATAAAAATTTCAGTCACTTTGGCCCCACCACCAATTTATTCTCCGAGCTGGAAACCTTGTTCAGGTCCTATGGCGAAACTGGCACAGGCAAGCGTCGCAAATATTTGCACGACCATGAAGAAGCCGCGCCTTACAAGCAAGAACCCGGCACCTTCACGCCCTGGGAAGATGTACCAACCGGCACCGACTTGTTGTTCTATGAAGGCTTGCACGGCGCTGTTGTGACCCCCGAGGTGAACATCGCGCAACACCCCGATTTGTTGATAGGTGTGGTGCCCGTCATCAACCTGGAATGGATTCAAAAACTCTGGCGCGACAAGTCCAAGCGCGGCTACAGCACGGAAGCCGTCACCGACACCATCTTGCGCCGCATGCCCGACTATGTGAACTACATCTGTCCGCAGTTTGCCCATACCCATGTGAACTTTCAGCGCGTGCCTTGCGTGGACACCTCGAACCCGTTCATCGCCCGCGAGATTCCCGCGCCGGATGAAAGTTTTGTGGTCATCCGTTTTGCCAACCCCAAAGGCATTGACTTTCCCTATTTGCTCAACATGATCCACGACTCTTTCATGTCGCGTGCCAACACCGTGGTGGTGCCGGGCGGCAAGATGGAACTGGCCATGCAACTCATCTTCACGCCCTTTGTGTGGCGCATGATGGAACGGCAGAAAAAGGCCTGAGGTCATCCCTTTTTATTCACTGGAGAATTTCATGGCCCTGGTTTCTTTGCGCCAAGTGTTGGACCACGCTGCCGAGCACGGCTATGGCGTCCCTGCGTTCAACGTCAACAACCTCGAACAAGTGCAAGCCATCATGGAGGCGGCGCAAGAAACCCACAGCCCGGTCATCTTGCAAGCCTCAGCCGGTGCGCGCAAATACGCGGGCGAAGCCTATTTGCGGCATTTGGTATTGGCCGCCATTGAATCGCACCCGGATATTCCCGTGGTGATGCACCAAGACCATGGCGTCTCACCGGCGGTGTGCCAACAGTCGATTCGCTCGGGCTTCTCCAGCGTGATGATGGATGGCTCGCTCATGCAAGACGGCAAAACGCCAGCCTCGTATGACTACAACGTGGACGTGACGCGCCGCGTGTGCGAAATGGCCCATGCCGTCGGCGTGTCGGTGGAAGGCGAGCTGGGTTGCTTGGGCTCGCTCGAAACCGGCGAAGCCGGTGAAGAAGACGGCATTGGTGCTGTGGGCAAGTTGACCCACGACATGTTGCTGACCGACCCGGTGCAAGCCAAAGATTTTGTCGAGCGCACGGGCGTGGACGCTTTGGCGATTGCGATTGGCACCAGCCACGGCGCTTACAAATTCACGCGCAAGCCCACGGGCGACATTTTGGCCATGGACCAAATCGTGGCCATCCACCAAAGCATTCCCAACACCCACTTGGTGATGCATGGCTCCTCCAGCGTGCCGCAAGAATGGTTGGCCATCATTCGTGAATTCGGTGGCGACATCAAGGAGACCTACGGCGTGCCTGTTGAAGAAATTCAGCGCGGTATTCGCTCAGGTGTGCGCAAAGTGAACATCGACACCGACATCCGTTTGGCCATGACCGGCGCCATGCGTCAGGCCTTTGCGCAAGACCGCAGCGAGTTTGATCCGCGCAAGGCCTTGATTGCCGCACGCAAAGCCGCACGCGGCATTTGCAAAGCACGCTTTGAAGCTTTTGGTTGTGCCGGGCACGCGGCGCACATCAAACCTGTCTCACTCGATGACATGGCCAGCCGGTACAGCTGAGCCCCTTGCCGTTTTCCCCAACACCTTTTTTGAGTTGCCATCATGTTGAACAAAACATCTTTGCCATTGACATCTTTTCCTGCCCACTCTGATGTATCGATCAGCGATCCACAGTTGTGGTCGGCTGTGATGCAAGAGGCTGCCCGCCAAGAGCAACACATTGAACTGATCGCCTCCGAGAACTACACCAGCCCTGCTGTCATGCGGGTCCAAGGCTCGGTCTTGACCAATAAATACGCCGAAGGTTACCCCGGCAAACGCTACTACGGTGGCTGTGAGTTTGTGGACATGGTTGAGCAGTTGTGCATAGACCGCTTGAAAGAACTCTACGGTGCGAACTTTGTCAATGTCCAGGCCAATTCAGGTTCGCAAGCCAATCAAGCCGTTTTTTTGGCCTTGCTGCAGCCCGGCGACACGATCATGGGCATGAGTCTGGCTGAAGGCGGTCACTTGACCCACGGCATGCACTTGAACATGAGTGGCAAATGGTTCAATGTCGTGAGCTACGGCTTGAACGCAGCTGAAGAAATTGATTACGAAGCCATGGAACGCATGGCGCATGCCCACAAACCCAAACTGATCATTGCTGGCGCCTCTGCCTATTCGCTGAAGATTGATTGGGAAAAATTTGCACAAGTGGCCAAAAGCATTGGCGCTTACCTGATGGTGGACATGGCGCATTACTCGGGTTTGATTGCCGGCGGCGTCTACCCCAACCCCGTGCCCTTTGCCGATGTGGTCACCTCCACCACCCACAAGAGTTTGCGTGGGCCGCGTGGGGGCATCATCCTGACCAACAGCGAAGAGATGTCGAAAAAAATCAACAGTGCCGTCTTTCCAGGACTGCAAGGTGGGCCCTTGATGCATGTCATCGCCGGCAAGGCCACCGCTTTTCATGAAGCCTTGCAACCGGCCTTCAAAGCCTATCAACAACAGGTCTTGTTGAATGCAGACACCTTGGCCAAAACCTTGGTCGAACGCGGATTGCGCATTGTCAGTGGCCGCACCGAAAGCCATGTGATGTTGGTCGATTTGCGCGCCAAAGGCATCACCGGCAAAGCCGCTGAGCTGGCCTTGGGCCAGGCCCACATCACCTGCAATAAAAACGGCATTCCCAACGACCCCGAAAAACCGATGGTCACCAGTGGAATTCGTTTGGGCACGCCGGCCATGACAACGCGCGGCTTTGGTCAAGAGCAAGCGCGCATGACCGCGCACCTGATTGCCGATGTGCTGGAAGCGCCAAACGATGCCCAGCACATTGCCAAAGCGCGCGCCAAGGTGGCCGAGTTGGTGGCGCCGTTCCCCGTGTATGGCGACAGTGTTTTGCATCCCTGATGCATGCACAGGTGGTTTGAGTTAGTCAAAGGTGGTTTTAACATTCAAAGGGAGTTCATATGGCTGGTCGTAATTTTCTATTTGTCCCCGGTCCTACCAATGTGCCAGAGCGCATACAACGCGCCATGATGGTGTCGATGGAAGACCATCGTTCACCCAACTTTCCGCACCTGACCCACACCATCATGGCGGGGCTCAAGGATATTTTCCGCACCAAGAACGGTACCCCGTTCATCTTCCCGTCTTCTGGTACGGGATGCTGGGAAGCGGCACTCACCAACACCTTGTCACCCGGCGACAAAGTGTTGGCTGCGCGCTTTGGTCAATTCAGCCATTTGTGGATCGACATGTGCCAGCGCCTGGGCCTGGACGTGCACATTGTTGAATGCGATTGGGGCACGGGTGTGCCTTTGCAGCAGTTCGCAGATATTTTGAAAAGCGATACGCAGCACAGCTTCAAAGCCGTGCTGGCTTGTCACAATGAAACCGCCACCGGTGTGACCTCTGACATTGCAGGTGTGCGCGAAGCGCTGGACGATGCGGCGCACCCAGCCCTGTTGTTTGTCGATTGCGTCTCGTCGTTGGGATGCATCGATTTTCGCTTTGACGAATGGGGCGTGGACATGGCGGTCAGTGGCTCGCAAAAAGGCCTGATGCTTCCCGCTGGTTTGGGTATTTTGTGTACCAGCCCCAAAGCATTGGAGAAGCACAAAACAGCGCAACTCAAGCGCGCGTACTTTGACCTGCAAGACATGCTGCAAAGCAATGCCACGGGCTATTTTCCCTACACGCCCGCGTTGCCCTTGATGTACGGGCTGATCGAGTCCATGAAAATGATCAACGAAGAAGGTTTGGACAATGTGTTTGCCCGCCACCACTTTTTGGCTGAAGGGGTACGCGCTGCCGTGACACAAGGTTGGCAACTCAAATTGTGTGCAGCCGAAGCCAAATGGCATTCAGACACTGTCACCGCCGTGATGTTGCCGCCAGGCATTGCAGGCACGGAAGTGATTGCCCGCGCTTATCGTCGTTACAACTTGTCGCTGGGTGGCGGCTTGTCCAAAGTGGCTGGCAAGCTGTTCCGCATTGGCCATCTGGGCGATATGAACGAAGTGCATTTGATGGCCGCCATCAACGGCGCTGAAATGGCCATGCTCGACTGTGGGGTTGCCGTTCAACCTGGCAGTGGTGCCGCCGCCGCGGGCAACTACTGGCGTCAGCACGCCGCTCCCTCAGGCTTGGGTGCACCGGTGATCAACAAGGACGAACATGCAAAAAATAGTCTTTCTGGACCGGCAATCGTTAAGAGCTGATCTGCGCGCACCATCCTTCGCGCATGAATGGACCGAGCATGTGCAAACCCGACCTGAAGAGGTGGTCGAGCGTTTGCAACATGCCACGGTGGCCATCACCAACAAAGTGCCGATCCGTCGCGACACACTCGAGCAACTGCCTCATCTGAAGTTGATTGCCATGGCCGCCACGGGCTATGACGTGATTGACACGCAAGCGTGTCAGGAACGCGGCGTGGCACTGGTCAACATCCGCAACTACGCCGTGCACACCGTGCCAGAGCACGCGTTCGCGTTGATCTTTGCCTTGCGCCGAAACCTCATGGCGTATCGCGATGATGTCTTGAACGGCCGTTGGCAAACCGAAGAACAGTTTTGCTTTTTCGACTACCCCATCACCGATTTGCATGGCAGCACGCTGGGTATTTTTGGTGAAGGTGTGTTGGGTCAAGCCACTGCCAACATTGCACGCGCATTGGGCATGAAAGTGTTGTTTGCCGATCATGCGCCACCCAAAGCCCCGGGTGTTGAATTTGTTTCCCCCGAGCAGGTGTATGCCGAGTCGGACATCATTTCATTGCACTGCCCATTGACGCCTGCCTCGCGCCACTTCATTGGCATGGCGCAGTTGCAGCAAATGAAACCCAGTGCTTTGCTGATCAACACTTCACGCGGCGGCTTGGTCGATGAACAGGCTTTGAAAACTGCGCTCGAAACAGGCTTGATTGCCGGCGCAGGTTTTGATGTGTTGAGTCAAGAGCCACCCAAAAATGGCAATCCTTTGCTGGACATCCGTTCGCCCAATTTCATTTTGACGCCCCACGTGGCTTGGGCCTCACAGCAAGCGATGCAGTTTTTGGCAGACCAACTCATCGACAACATCGAGGCGTTTGTCAACAACACGCCACAAAACCAAGTGGTTTGAACCGCTGCCCGCAGGACGCTCAGTCCTCGGCGGCGGTTTTTTGCAGCGCCAGTTCGTACAAGCGGTTGCGTGGTGCACCGCTGATTTGTGCGGCCAAGCGCACTGCTGTTTTGGTGGGCAGCTCCGGCAGCAGCAAGTCCAGCACACGCTCAGCTTCAGCCAAGCCGGTGTTTTCTTGCGGCAGCGGGTGCAACACCAAGGCAAACTCGCCTTTGCTGCGCTGAGGCGAGGCTTTCAACCACGCGCTGAAAGCAGCTGCAGGCAGCAGTGCGACGTCTTCAAACTGCTTGGTGAGTTCCCGACCCACTGTCAACATGCGCGGGCCCAACACCTGCAAGTCTTTGGCCACCGCTTCAATGCGGTGCGGCGCTTCTAAAAACACCTGCGCGCGCGGCTCGGTCGCCATGGCTTGCACCGCTGTTTCTCTCTCCTTGGCCTTGCTGGGCAAGAAGCCTAGAAAAACGAATTGACCGTCACCTGCACAGCCGCTGACGCTGAGCACGGTGGTGACGCTGCTGGGGCCCGGGATGGGGACCACACGCAATCCTGCGGCTTGCACCAAGGCAACCAAACGCGCCCCGGGGTCGCTCACGCCGGGCGTACCTGCATCACTTAAATAGACCACCCGCTGACCTTGTTGCAAGCGCAGAATCACATGCTCTGCGGCGCTGGCTTCGTTGTGTTGGTGCAGTGCCATCCAGCAGCCGCTCGATTTATCCAGACCGTAGTTGCGCAACAGGCTTTGGCTGTGTCTTGTGTCCTCGCAAGCCAACACATCAGCGGTTTGTAACAAATACAAAGCCCGCAAACCGATGTCAGCCAAGTTGCCAATCGGTGTTCCCAGCACATACAGGCAGCCACCCGGGTGGTCTTGTCCGGCACAGGCGGCCTGAGAAGACGCCAACACAGTTTCGTAACGAGGATTCAATGAACACCTTTCAACATGCACCGCTGGTCAGCACCAAACAACTGGGGGACGCCGCCGAGGACCAGGCCTTGACCCATTTGCAAGACCGAGGCCTGCAACTGCTGGCGCGCAATTACCGCACACCCGGTCGCGGCGGCGGCGAGATTGACCTGATTGTGCGCGAGCCCAACGGGACCGTGGTGTTTGTCGAAGTGCGCCGTCGCGCCAACCAGCGCCATGGCGGGGCTTTGGCCAGCATCAGCCAAGCCAAACAGCAACGCATTGCCTATGCTGCACACCACTATCTGCGGTCTTGGCGGCATTGGCCACCGTGTCGCTTTGACGTGGTGGTGGTCGAGCACGGTCAGTTGCAATGGGTGCAGGGAGCCTTCCAAGCAACGGGTCGATGAGACCGTTGCTGATAGCGTGATCAAAGGGCAAAGGTATGATGGCGGCATGTTAGAGCACCGCATTGAACAGCAGTTCATCGACAGCGCCGACTTGAAGTACCAGGCCGCGCAATCCTTAAGCAAACCCTTGGCCGCCGCTGTGCAAGCATTGTTGGCGTGCGTGACCAGCGGAGGCAAGGTGTTGGCGTGCGGCAATGGTGGGTCGGCCGCCGATGCCCAGCATTTCGCCGCCGAGTTTGTCGGACGTTTCGAGCGCGAGCGACCAGAGTTGGGTGCAATTGCGCTCACCACCGACAGCTCCATCATCACCGCCATCGGCAACGACTACAACTTCGACCAGATTTTTGCCAAACAAGTGCGTGCATTGGGTCAGCCCGGGGACGTGCTGTTGGCCATTTCCACCAGCGGCAATTCCAGCAATATATTGACAGCCATTGCCGCGGCGCACGAGCGCGAACTGAGTGTGATCGCCCTCACCGGCAAAGGTGGCGGCAAAATTGGTCAAACTTTGCGCGAAACAGATGTGCATGTGTGCGTTCCTCACGACCGCACCGCACGCATTCAAGAGGTTCACTTGTTGGCACTGCATTGCTTGTGCGACGGCGTGGACAGTCAGTTGTTGGGAGAACAGGAGATTCCAGAATGAAAACCAAACGCGTGACCGCCATCGGCGGTGCTTTGTTGCTGTGCTTGAGTTTGAACGCTTGCGCACCCTTGATGGTGGCGGGCTTTGCGGGTTCGGCTTTGGTCGCCAGCGACCGCCGCACCTCGGGCACACAGCTTGAGGATGAAACCATCGAGTTGCGCAGCTCAGCCCGGGTGCGTGACGCCTTGGGTGAAAAGGCCCATGTCAATGTCACCAGCTTCAACCGCCAGGTGCTGTTGACCGGTGAAGTGGCCAGCGAACGCGATCGTCAAATTGTTTTGGGCTTGGTTGAAAAAGTAGAGAACGTGCGCAGTGTGGTCAATGAACTGTCCATCACACCCATCAGCACGCTCAGCGAACGCTCCAATGATTTGCTGATCACCGCCAAGGTCAAGGGCAGCCTGGTTGACAGCCGAGACTTGTTCGCCAATGCCTTCAAGGTGGTGACCGAGCGCGGCACCGTTTACTTGATGGGCCGTGTGACCCAGCGCGAAGCGTCCAGCGCCACCAACGTGATTCGCAATGTGAACGGCGTCAACAAAGTGGTGCGCTTGTTTGACATCATCACCGAAGAGGAGTTGCGCAACTTGTTGCCGCCACCGCCGCCGCCGGAAAAACCAGCCGCCAGCAGCAAACCCCAAAGCTGAAATTTCCAGGGTTCAAACCAAAGCCACCTGCGGGTGGCTTTGTCGTTTCAGCGCAGCCGCTTGACCAGGCTGGAGGTGTCCAATCGGTTCCCGCCAGCGGCTTGCACATCGGCATAAAACTGATCCACCAAGGCGGTGACTGGCACCCTTGCACCATTGCGCTTGGCCTCGTCCAGGACCAGCCCCAAATCTTTGCGCATCCAATCCACGGCAAAGCCAAAGTCAAATTTGTCGGCCACCATGGTCTTGCCCCGGTTGTCCATTTGCCAGCTTTGTGCCGCGCCTTTGCCAATCACCTCCAGCACCTGTTCCATGTTCAAACCGGCCTTCATGCCAAAGGCCATGCCTTCACTCAGGCCTTGCAACAAACCAGCGATACAGATTTGGTTGACCATTTTGGTGAGCTGTCCTGCACCACTCTCGCCCATCAAGGTGACAGCTTTGGAGAAGGCCATGGCCACCGGCTTCATGCGATCAAACGCAGGTGCTTGACCGCCGCACATCACCGTCAACATGCCGTTGACCGCACCGGCTTCGCCACCTGAGACGGGGGCATCGACAAAATGCACACCCCAGGTTTTGGCGGCCGCGAACAATTCACGCGCGACCTTGGCCGAGGCGGTGGTGTGGTCCACCAACACCGCACCGGCTTTCATGCCGGCCAAGGCGCCATCGGCACCGAGCATGACGGCACGCAAATCGTCATCGTTGCCGACGCAGCAAAACACCATGTCTGCGCCTTCAGCGGCTTGACGCGGGGTGGGCGCACTGGCTTGCTTGGGAAATTCTGCGCACCAGTCGGCGGCTTTGGCGGGGTTGCGGTTGTACACCGTGACAGCGTGGCCAGCCAAGGCCAAGTGGCCCGCCATGGGGTAGCCCATGACGCCCAGGCCAATGAAGGCGACTTTGGTGGGTGTAGAGGCTTCGTAAGTTTTGGGGTTGGTGCGTGCCATGTACAGCTTTCAAACAGAGAAGACGTGCATCTTAGGGGCATTGCCCAACCAGTTGGTGCGGCGGGTTGTGTGTCAAGTTATGCGGCGTGGTGCAAGGCTTCTTCAGGCGTGATGCGACCTTGCGCCACCAAACCAGCCAAAGACTGCGCCAAGGTTTGCATGCCCAATTGCGCACCGGTTTGCAGCACATGGGGTAGTTGTGCCGTTTTGCTCTCGCGAATCAGATGGCGCACGGCGGGTGTGGCGTAGAGCACCTCATGGGCTGCCACCCGGCCCGGCGCATCGCTGCGACGGCACAGGGTTTGCGTCACCACGCCCAGCAGCGACAAGCTGAGTTGTTGGCGCACCATGGCTTTGTCCTCACTGGGAAACACATCCACCAAGCGCTCCACCGCTTGCGTGGCGCTGCGGGTGTGCAAAGTGCCCAGCACCAAATGGCCGGTTTCAGCGGCACTCAAGGCCAGGCGCACCGTGGGCAGGTCGCGCATTTCGCCCACCAAAATCACATCCGGGTCTTGCCGCAAGGCCGCGCGCAAGGCGGTGTCAAAGCTGGCGCTGTGACCGGGCACGTTGCGCTGTTGCACCAGGCTGCGCTGGCTGTGGTGTTGAAACTCAATGGGGTCTTCCAAGGTGAGGATGTGCAAGGCTTGCGTGGTGTTCAGGTGGTGTACCAAGGCGGCCAAGGTGGTGGACTTGCCCGAACCCGTGGCCCCCGTGACCAACAACAAACCATGCGGCTGGCGCGCCCAATCGACCAAGCATGATGGCGCGCCGATGTCAGTCAAGCTGGGCACCTGTGAAGGGATGACCCGCCACACCGAGGACCAGCCGCGCGATTGGGCAAACACGTTCACGCGAAAGCGCCCTGTACCCGGCCAATCGACGGCGGTGTCGTGGTCTAGTGGCCCAGCTGTATCGTGCAGAGCCTGTGTTGCAAGCGTGTTTCTTGGTTCAGGGTTCGCCCACTGCGGCAATGCCGCTCGCAAGATGTCTTGCAGTTGTGGCGCGGTCAGGGCGGCAGCTGGCAAGGTTTGCAGTTTGCCGTGCACCCGCGCCATCGGTGGCAAGCCAGCGCTCAGGTGCAGGTCCGAGCCACCCAGTGCAAGGGTTTGAGTCAGCCAGTGGTTCAGGTCGTGGTGCATGGGTGGGTCTTGTTACAGTCCCATCATGGATGAATTGGCCAAGCGGTATCAAGCGGTGCGTGAACGCATCACACAAGCGGCGTTGCAAGCGGGCCGCAGCCCTGACAGCGTGCAGTTGTTGGTGGTCTCCAAAACCTTTGGTGCAGACAAAGTGGCGCAAGTGGCGGCCTTGGGCCAGCGCGACTTTGGCGAAAACTATGTGCAAGAAGCTGTGGACAAAATCACGGCACTCCAAGGCTTGCCCGGCTTGGTGTGGCATTGCATTGGCCCCTTGCAAAGCAACAAAACCCGCCCGGTGGCGGAGCACTTTGATTGGGTGCACAGCCTCGACCGCTTGAAAATCGCGCAGCGCTTGAGCGAGCAGCGACCCGCGCATATGCCGCCTTTGCAAGTGTGTTTGCAAGTGAATATTGATGGTGGCACCAGCAAAGCAGGCGTTGTGCCTGCAGAAGCACTCGCGCTGGCGCAAGCGGTGAGCGCGTTGCCGCGCCTGGTGTTGCGTGGTCTCATGACCATTCCCGAGCCAGCAGAATCTGTGGAGACGCAGTTGGCTGTACATCACCAAGCCCAGCGCTTGTTTGACGACATGAAAGCCGCCTTGCACTTGCCGCAGTTCGACACCTTGTCCATGGGCATGAGCAGCGACTTGGAAGCCGCCGTCCAGGCTGGCAGCAGCATGGTGAGGGTGGGGACGGCGGTGTTTGGGGCGCGGTAGTTGTGGCTTAGAAGCGCGGTAAATCGGGGTGGCTGATTTGGCCACCACGCACCAGCATCTTGCCGTACTCGGCGCAGCGTTGCAGCGTAGGAATGACTTTGCCGGGGTTGAGCAAACCCTGTGGGTCGAAGGCGCGTTTGACGCCAAACATTTGCTCGTTCTCGGCGGCAGAAAACTGCACGCACATGGAGTTGAGTTTCTCCACGCCCACGCCGTGCTCACCGGTGACGGTGCCGCCCATGGCCACGCTGGTTTCCAAAATATCCGCGCCAAAAAGCTCGCAACGGTGCAGTTGGTCGGGGTCGTTCGCATCAAACAAGATGAGTGGGTGCAAATTGCCGTCCCCAGCGTGAAACACATTGGCGCAACGCAAGCCGTATTTTTTTTCCATCTCGGCAATCGCCAACAAAATATCGGCCAAGCGTTTGCGCGGGATGGTCGAGTCCATGCACATGTAATCGGGGCTGATGCGACCCGATGCGGGAAACGCGTTTTTGCGACCGCTCCAAAACTTCAAGCGTTCGGCTTCATCCTTGCTGACGGCGATG
>Ga0114968_10002514_pt1 | contig 13992 bp, 27 predicted proteins | sample M_130807_EF_Meta_FD_87020 | JGI IMG/M metagenome (GOLD analysis project Ga0114968, IMG submission 87020) | Freshwater microbial communities from Lake Montjoie, Canada to study carbon cycling - M_130807_EF_MetaG | ecosystem: Environmental > Aquatic > Freshwater > Lake | place: Lake Montjoie... | reverse complement strand
CGCTTGGGGGGCGAGGTCGGCGCGGGGCCGTCCACGACCTGGGTTCCTCCGCCGATGAAGTCGGGGCTTCCGAGAATCTCATCAGCCGAGACGTCCCCAAGGCCGGCAAGGCGCAGGACCGCACGGCAGTAGGCGCGCGTGTCTGCCATGGCGATGATATCGTGCGTGCTCATGCGGCCTCCGCGCTCGGCTCGGTCGCACCAGCCCACGCCCTCGGCCTCGGCACCCGTGCGGGTGTGGCGTGCCACGTACGTCGCGTAGGAGAAGTTGGCCATGCCGTCATCGGGCAGTCCGCTGCATCCGGTGCGCTTGGCCTCGATGCCAAGGGCGACGGCGAGCTTCACGACCCCGGACTTCTTGGGGTTGGCCGTGTAGCGGGTGCCGTACTGGGCAGACCACTTCTCGGCCTCTTCCTTGGAGTTGCAGACCTGCTGCTTCTGGCGGCCGTTCTCGACGTAGGGAACGGTGTAGATGAAGTCGCGCGGGTCCAAGATCGCCGCGATCATCTTCTGGCGCTGGTCGAACGCTGCGCGGAGCACCTCGGGGCTCGCGATCGGCGTGATGAAGCCCAGGTTGCCGAGCTGGTCGAGCGTGATTGTTGACTGAGCGGGGGCGGCCAGCGGGTGGGCTTCCTTGACCACCGACCCCTCCACCACGGTTCGCTCCCTGATTCCCTGTTCCATCACTTCCTCCCCTTCTTTGGCTTGCTCGCTGCTGCGGAGCCGACGTCCTGAACGTAACGTCGCTCAAACTCGGCCAGGTCTGACGGTTTGATGCCCATGTACTTCGGGCCGATCTTCTGGGCTTTCAGAGCGCCCGATGAGATCCACTGCCAGACCGTCGACCTGTGGACGGACATCTTCTCGGCCACTTCCCCTGTGGAAAGCAGACCCCGACTTTTGATTGCACCGGGAGCAGTCACGACGTTTCTCCTTTGTTGGAGACCCGCCGATACCATGTTCGGTGTGGCGGGTCAATAGCATAAGTCTGATGTAAACAAACGGAAGGGGGTCTGCTAGCTTTTGGCACCATGCAAACCACAGCACGCAAGGGCTACCTCAAGATCTCCAACGGCGGGCAGCAAGTCGTCCTAGCCAAGCAGGACGTCAATCCGCTGACGGGCGAAGACTGCGTCTACGTTGACCTCGATGGCATGGCGGGATGGCCGGATGCGACTCAGGCATGGACGCTGCTCAAGAAAGAGGGCGTTGAGCGCGAGGACTACCTCAAGGCGTTCGGCCACATGCTGTGACGTGACCGTGTGATTCATTCCTGCTACCGTCGAGCCCATGAATCGAGTCGAGACCAGCCGTGGTTCCATGACTATCATTGAGGACGGCGAAGTGGTCGGCACCGCTTCGGAGTCCCAAGCCTTTCCTGGCGCAATCGAGGTCGTCGTTGGGGGCGCGCAAGCGCACCCATCGCCGACACAGGCTCGCCGCATGCTAGCCAGAGATTACGGGGTCACCAAAGCCCAGTTCGACGAGGCGTTCGGGCACCTATCTGGCGCCGCGCCGTCTCGTTCGCCGGAAGCGGCACAGATTTCGGCCTCCAGCAGGAAGTCCTTCATCATCCACGTGAAGCGTTCGCCCGGAGGCATCGTCGTTCATCCCAGAGAGTCTCGTGAAGAGTTCGTCTGGGTTATGGACGAGGTGATCAATCCAGACACCGGGAAGCCAGGCATTTTTGTGCGGGCAAGCCCGAGCGGCAAGGCCGAAGCCTTCATGACCGCAACGACCGCCGCTGCAAGGTGGAAGGACTGGGGAGGAGACCCGAACACCTTTGGACAAGCGTTCGGGCACCTGCTCCAGAGGGAAAAGCAGTCCCGCGCGTCGAAAGCGCGGTCTCGAAAGACGTCTCGCCCTACTTGACGGGTTCGTCGAAGTGGTCTCGCCTTGCTTCCAGGCAACCCCAGCCGCCGGGAGAGAACTCTCGGCATAGGGAAGGCCGCTGTTCGTAGATGGCGCATCGGACCGACGTGCCGACGCTGCCTTCCAGGCACGCGCACACGCAGTCTCCGTCTGCGTTGTGCTTGGTCTGTATTGCGTAGTCGCCACTCCAGGGGCGGTTGAGCACGGCGAGCTTGCGCGAGTGAGCGGGCAGCCTCCTGCGCTCGGCGCTGGTGACAGGAATCCATGGAGTGTCGGAGCCAGCGCCGCTGTCGTTGACGCAACAGGCTCCGCACTTGGTGCAGTCGAAGCTCATGCCGGTTGCAGCCTGTTTCCTCGCTTCTCAAACGCACGAACGACCATCTTGTCGTCTCCTGAGCGGTCGACCGCGTACACGGTGCCCTCGTCCGAGATGCCGCAGACGAACTTGCCGCCAATGAGCCCCTTGCACGACTTGTAAACGGTGTCGTACCAGTCGGGCGCGAGCGGAAGGTGCCACGTATCGAGAGGCCACCACGCCACCCGCTGTCCGTTCATCTTGGACGTGGGGACGTTCCACTTGAACACGATCATGTCCTCGGTCACGTCGTCGTCGAAGTAGGTGTCGGCGTGCTTCACGGCGGCCTGGAGCGCTGCGTCGTAGACGTGCTCCTTACCCACGAGGTCTCTGGTCTTCTTGGCCTTCTGCACCGCCTTGAAGAGGGAGTTGCTCTCGTAGTCGTAGTACAGGTCTCGGAACGGCCCAGGCTTGATGGTGCTTCCCAGGAAGCGGTCGTCCTGGTCGCTGACGTTCATGTACGGGACCATCTTGAGTAGGGTCATCAGGGCTTCGCACCCTGAATCCTCTTCTCCCCAGTACGCTTTGCCGCCAAGGGCCGCCATGGCCGCGTTTTTGGTGCTTCGTGCGTCCGCTTCCTGGCATCCGTGGCACACGAATCTGTCCCCGAACCACAAGATCTGATGCTTGACGCTCTCTCCGTGCTTGTCGAAGCACAGGATGCGGGTCGAGCAGATGGGCTGCGGCTCGCTCGGATCAACCGAGACTGCCTTTTGAGCCTTGGCCTTCTTCTTGGGGGCCGCTGCCTTGGAGTGCAGAACGATGCTTGTCACTTGCTTGCCTCGACGTGCTCTGGGTTGACGTAGACGGTCCTGATGAAACTGGGAGGCGCTTCGACCTTTCGGTCGTTGACGATTGCCGCGACGATGCGGGTGCCCCTGGGCTCGACGCTCGGCCATGGGGTCTCGCCGTCTGTCACGACGATTACCGCGTCGGGCCGTGGCTTTCGCTCCAGCGCAGCCTTGATTCCGACGCGCATATCGGTGCCCCCTCGGCCAGCGAGCTTGACGGCCCTGCCTTTGGAGACGTTGTGCTGGACGGCGGCAACGGCCGAGTCGCACGCGATGAAGGTCACGGTGGCCCCAAGGGCTCGGCACAGGTCTTCGATGGTGCCGCGCACGATGGGAAGGGCTTTGTCGTCGTCCATGGATGCGCTGGTGTCGCCCACCACGGTGACGATCGGCACGGGGGACCGCATGGACGGCAGGACGAAGTCGGGCAGCGCGCTTTGGCGCCGCGAGGGCTTGGCGTAAGAAGAGAAGAGGTGTCCCTTCACGTCTTCGAGGGTGCGCCGAACGCACGCTCCGATCTCACGCTGCCAAGGGATGGGCCTGGGCTTCAAGATCGCCTCGGACCATGACACGAGCGACCCGGGAACAACGCCCCTGGTGGCCTCGGCGGCCTGTCGGACCTGCTCTGCTGTGCGACGAATGACGTCGTAGGCGTCTGCTTCTTCCAGCCCATCGACGCCCGATGACTCTGGAGACCCCTTTTCCCACGGTCGAGGGTTGCCGGTGGCCCCGGAGCCGCAGTCTGGCTTCCAGCCGGCGCCAGACTTCTTGATGCCGTCGAGTTGCCCCTTGCCTTGCTTGTCCTTGAGGGCCTCGTAGTACCGCTCAAAGGTCAGGTTTTCGGGCAGCTTGAACATGCGAGGGTAGTAGGCGCCCTCGGGCAGCGGCGGAATGTCCCCAAGCGTGCGGTTTTCCTGCTCGTGGTCGTCGTTGATCTCAAGGTCGGCCGCGATGTTGGCGACCTCCTCCCCGATCAGCACGCCCATGGCCCTGGCGCGAGCGTGGTGTTCGCGCAGCGGGTGCATGATCTCGTGGTACATGACCGCGACGCACCCGCTGACACCCCAGGCGATCGCCTGTTTGGGATTCCAGTACATGCGCCAGAACTCGTCCACGGCAGCGGATGAGCACATCGGCTCTTCCAGCAGGACGCATGCGTAGAGGGAGGTGGCTAGGTAGGGGCGGATTTCCTCTGCCAGCTTGACGCGGGCAGCAGCGACTGTTTCGTAAGCCTCTTGGTTCGTCCAGCCCATGTTCAGCCCAGGTTGATCCCGCTCTTCTGGAGCAGGGGAATGACCTTGCTGATCTCGGGAGGAATGTCCCTCTCGATGCCGGCGGGAGCGTGGAACGCCAGGATGCGAGCCGCAGAGAATCCAACGTCGGGCTTGTCGCCGCACACACGCGACCAGTACGCCCAGGCGGCGCGGTATCGTTCAACCAGCTTGGCGTGGGGGCGCACGGCGGTTGCCGCGACGCTGGCCAGCGTGACCATCTGCTGGTCTTGCCGCGTCGGAACGGCGGCGCCCTTGGGGTTGGACAGGATGGACTCCGGGTCGGGAAGGTCTCGGTTCACAAACCAAGACCGGAACTCCTTAGCGGGCCCTTCTCCGATTGCGGCGTCGCAGAGCACGGACGCCACCTTGCTCTTGGGGCCGTGACCTGCCGACTCGGCGGCAGCCAAGGCGTGGGCAAGCTGGTCCCACATGCGGGGCGAAGGCCACGCGCCCGACTGTGCCGAGATTTGCTCTGGCCACTTGAGGGCCAGTTCGGGCCGAGAGTCTAGGAACTCGGTGTAGTAGATGCGGTAGACCTGCAACAGTTCGCGCCAGCACGAGGACACGCGCGGGATCTCGGGCGCCGGGAACCCCTTTCGCGAAGCCTCCGTCCAATCGCGCGGCTTGAACGGCCACGAGAAATGAAGCAGCCGGTTTGCCATGGTCGGGATCAGTTCGTTGACCGCGACGCTGTACTGGGGCGGATTGCTGATCAGAACGAACGAGACCTCGTCTCCGAGATACGTGTCGCCAGCGTACCGTTCGTTCACCACACGCAGAGCGGAGTTCTGGACAACTCCATTTGCGGTCGTGAACTCATCGAAGATCACCACCCCTTTGCCGTCCTTCTTCACGTTCCGGGCCCATGCAGGAGGGACCATGACGACGTACTTCTCGCCGGTCTGCGGGTCGATCGCGATGGAGGGCAGCCCGCCTTGGTCGGTCGCATCGCGCACCGACAAGATCACGGTGTGCGCCGTCTCGCCCATGCGACCGACGATCGCCTTGGTGATGGAGGTCTTGCCCGTGCCCGGGGCGCCCTCGATGTTGCAGGGCAGCCGCGCCTGCATGCAGATCGCGACTGCGTCAATGACAGGATCGCTCACGATGCAGCCCCCAGCGCTTCCAGCGCTTGCTGCGCCTGATGAACCATCCAAGCCTCCGAAAGCCCCTTGGGATAGCAAGGCGGCGCGGTGACCTGGAACCACTCATCACCGTGGTAGTCCTCGTACTGCCCAATCGCCCGCTGCCAGTCCGATGCGGCAGCGGATCTCAGCACCCCCTGCGCCCACGTCTCCCCTGACGACTCACACGCATTGTCTAGGACAATCTGACGGATGCCCATGCGCGCCTCGTCTAGGGTGTCGAAACTGTAAAGATCTTCGCCGTGCTTGTGATGCCAGATCATGATGAACATTCGCGCCTCCGTTGCGTGTGTCTGATGTACTAACGACGCTCGCCGCTGTCAACCGTCGCAGTCCGTGATGCGGTAGGTCGGCCCGAAGACCCAGCACGAGGTGAGCGGCTCGCCGGTCTTGGGGCACCTGGGGGTCCACCCGATGGGCTCCACGTCGTAGTACGTGTCGACCAGCGCGCCGTAGCGTGAGCCGTCGCGCGCGGTGTTTGAACGGATCCAGGCATCGCGGTCGACATTCACCCGCTCGACTCGCACGGGGCCCTCCATGACCACTTCGACCGAGTCGTCGTGCGCGTAGCCGCAGAGAAGCCCGTTGTTGAACCATCCCTTGGTGTCGCCCGGATGGAACGTGCGTCCGCTCGATCGCACGCGATCTAGCCATGCCATGGCTTCTGCAAGTTCCAGGCGGGCCATGAGAATCGGGTCGTCCTTCATCGCGTCGCCTCCTCCTTCGGCACGAACACCCACGCCTGGACGTATGCTCCCGCCTCGGTGCGAGACACGGGCGCGTCGGCGTCGAACTCGACCACCCCGTCTTCCTGCCGGTCGCGGGCCGCCATACGATAGTCGTCGTCAGAAGGTGTCGGACTGACGGGCGCGTCAATCTTGGCAAGGTCGACGTCGCAAGCCGTGCCGTCCTCGCACTCGACCTCCAGCAAGGTGTGCCCCCCGTGGTCGTTGCCGGAACGCATCACCTCAGAGGCGAGCCGCGCCGCCTCCTCGGCGCTTCCGACGCAGCAATCATACGACCACGAAACCGTGTATTGCCTATCCATCGTGTCCCTCTCAGTCGAACAAGCCCCAGCACTTCTCGCCACGCTTGGCTCCGCACGAGCCGCACGTGTCGCCCACGTTCTCGCTGCTGGACGCAGCCCCGCCGACGTCCAAGACGTCCTGCTGGCTGCGCGGATCGGTCGCCACCTCGGGCCAATGCTCGTGCCCGTCGCAGTCGCACCTCCAGACAGCGAACCCGCCAGCGTGAGGGCCGTCGAGCAACGTGCCGTCGTGACCCTGACAGTAGTGGACGAGGTATCGCTGGCCCTCGACGACAGCCTCGGCCCACCAATGGTCGCCGCCGCCATTGATATGGCAGCCCTCGGCTCCGCAGATGACGCACGCTCCGACGCTGTCGTCCTCGTGTTCGCAGGGCTCGATGAAGCCGCGCGCCACGATGTTGGCTCGGAGAGCGGCCTCGGTGATGCCATTCTCCACGGGCTTGGCCAGATCGGCCCCCAAATAGGTCGTCGAGGCGGGCGGCGGCACGTCGCCCATGTGGCGGCGCCAGGATGCGGTCATAGCGTCGAGCGCGGTCTTCACAGGGTGACTCCGTTGTCCGTGACGCCGGTCTTGTCTGCGGTACGCGGTTCGGCCCATTCCTCATCCTCGACTTCGTCGGGACCACCATTGCCGACATTGCCGAACCCACCGTCGTCCCAGAATCGGGCGGCGCCCTTCTCGGCAACCTGTCGCGCGTCCCAATCTGCGGGCGCTCGGACGATTTCCTCGTGGTAGCTGACCTCGGTGCGCTTGACGATCAGCACCCACTCGCGCGTCTTGCGAGACAGTCTCCACGCCTCGAAAGCCTTGGTGACTTCGCTGCCGGGGTCGGGCGGGTCGACCACGTTCAACGCCTCGGCCGTGTCCATGAACAGCGCGATCTCCTCCATGCTCGTCCCCTCGGGGAACCGAAGCGTCATGATGCGGTAGTCGCGCGCGACGAACTCACGCGGCTCGACGCCGATCCAGTCTGACAGTCCCTTCATCATGGCTTCCGACGTCGGATACCAGTCGAATCCTCCGACTGAACTTCGTTCGTAGCTGGGCGCATAGCTCAGCACGTACACGTTGACCCCTTCAACCGTTCCCATCAGCACACCTCCCCGTCCCCGTGGCACTCGGGGCAATCCGCCCAGACGGGGCAATCGCCGGCCTCGTAGCCGCTTTCGATGCCCGCATCCTCGTTCCAATGACGGGCGCACGCCTCGCACCCGTGGGTGTCGAGCCAGATCGCGTGCGCCTCCTTGTCGACCTCGTCCACCGCTCGGTCGAGCGCACCGAAGAACGCACGCTCGTCCGCGAACTGGCCCTCCACCTCGATGCTCGGCACCTCGGCGTCAGTGCCCTCGACAATCGAGGACACCGACACGGCCTCGATGCGCTCGCCACGTTCGCGCATCTGCACGAGCGTGCCCAGGCCACGCAGCGAATCGCACCAAAGCCAGCCGCGCCCGGACACAAGGGCGCCCATGCTCGGGCCGCATGCGGTGTACTTGTAGTAGCTGCGGTACATCTCGTACGGACTCTCGTACCGGCTTTCAATCATCGGGGTCAGATCCATCGTCGCCTCCTGGGTCACCAGAACGTATGTCGCGTATGTCGATAGTCAAGGCGCAAAAAGACGCTCTTCGTCCGTCAGCGGACGGATGCAGGACAGCGGCAGCCGCATGGTGGCACCGTACGATCCTGCAAAGCGCACCTCGACGTAGTTTCCTGATGCGTCGTTGCCGTACCGGACAACCGTCACGATGCGGTTCTGCGTCATCTCGACGGTCGGCTTTCCTGGGATGGGGGCGTACACGTCAGTCCCCAATCTGGAGGCCAAGTTGCCGCGCCACGGTGATGGGCACCTGATAGAGCGCACCGCGCGTGTTCCGCATGGTGACGAGCGCTTCGGGAGCCGTGCGGAGCACCGGCAGCGGGCCCTCGGACTCGTCGCGCCCCAGGTCGCAGCGGGGATCGTAGGCATTCTCGCGGTACACGCGGATGGGCCCCTGGCCTCCGTTGTACGCGAGTGTCGAAAGCTCGTCCTTGTGCCGCTCCATCCACATGATCACGATCTGCTCGTCGCTCATACTGTCTCCGTCCCGTGTGTCTAATGACGGCTTGACCTGAGGTCAACCCCCGACAGCGACGCGCGGAGCTTGGCCGCGCGCCCCTGTCGAGGGGCAGCCCGTAGGCTGCCCGCTCTGGTCATTCCTCGATGATTTCGAGGACGTCGCAGTCCCACCGACCGCTTGCGTCGGGCTCGGTGTACTGCTCAGCCTGGAGCGACGCGACGGCATCGCGAGCGGCGGCTTCGTCCGGGGCGTCGATCACGTGGTAGTGAACTCGCGTCTCCTCCACGATCATCCGGTAGCGCGGCATCACTCACCCCCCAGGGCGTATTCGGTCGAGGTCGTGAGCCCCTCGCCCAGGTCGACCCGGACGCGAACGCCGCACCGATACACGGCCTCTCCGCAGTCGCTGCACGTGCCCTCGTGTCGGCGCACGGTCAGGGTGTAGGCCCAGCCAGCCAGGGTCTCGGATGCGGCGGCTCGCAGGTGCGTCAGACGCCGATACTCGGCCTCGTCGAGGGCCAGCGGTTCGTCCGCGCTGTCCTCGACGACGCTGAACCGCGCACGCTCCGCGTCGCAGCCCTCCTCGTGCTCGATATCTGCGACCGTGAGATTGGAGTAGACCGCGCAGCCCGGGATTGCGAGTCGCAGGTCGATGATCTCGTCCTGCTCGCTGCTCGGCATGCGCCCCTCGGCCAGCCGCTGCCGCTGGGCCTCGGACGCCCACTGTTGGACGAGCACCTCGCGCCGCGCGATCTTGCGGGCCTTGGCGGCCTCGGCCTCCTCCTTGGCCTGGGCACGCGCGACCTCGCGCGCCGCCTCCTCCGCGTTGAGCCGCACGGCGGCGGCACGCGCGGCCTCGATCACTCGCTCGTCCTGGGACGCCTCGCCCCATCCGCGCAGAGAGCCAGAGGACGGCACGGCGCCGGCACCGCCGCTCTCGGTCGCGAGGTAATAGCTGCTCGTCCGCTCCCAGCGCACGTCACCTGAGAGCACCCGCTGCACCGTCGCTTCGACGTCCTGCGCGCGTTCGGCGAAGATCGAGGCGATCTGCGAATCGACGTCGGGCCCCAGGACCGCCCGCGCCTCGTTCAGCCCTCCGGGCACCCTGTAGCTCCAGGGGTCTGCGATGCACAGCGCCAGCGTCGCGCGGGCCGTCGCCCTGCGCTGCTCGGCCCCCTGCTCGGTGAGCCGACAGATCTCTTCGATCACGGTGCCAGCCGTGACCGGCGCCACAGACAGCGCCAGCGACACGTCACAGCCCTCCTCGTAGGGCCTGGTTCGCTCCGCAATCCACGCACGCTCCGCGTCGCCCAGCGACGCCAGCGACACGTCCACCACCACGGTGCCACGCACCGGTTCCACTCCCAGGCGAATCGCCTTGAGGGTATCCACGCTGACCTTGATACGCATTTCTACTCACTCCTCCGCGCGGCATCCGCGCGTTTTGCACCGCTCACATTGAGCGATGGAAACTCAAACAAACCTTTTGGCGGCCTCGATCAAACGGTGTGCGCTCTGCGCCTCGTCGTTCTCTTCGATCACGGCCCGGACGAACGTCGGCATCCCCCGTGCGGTTCGGATAGCGACGCGATGCGGGTCTGTGTAGAACCGCTCGGTGCGACGGACCCCGGCCCGGGCGCCCTTGAGCGACTTGGAGCGCGAAGACAGACTGCGCGTGCCGTCGTCCATGATCGCAACGACGGTAAATTTGTAGCCGGTCATCAGATCCCCGCGATCGAGACCGAGACGACCCGCTCGATCCCCCAGGGGTTGTCGTCCCAGCCCCCCAGGTCGCCGTCGTGGCTCTCGGGGTAGTCGTGGCACGCCTCTACCAGCTTGAAGCGGCTGGCATCCTGGGCGCGGAGCCACTGATACATCGACAGCACCTCGGGGTATGCTTCCATGTACCACTTGGTGTCGAGCCACACGTAGAGCCGGTGGCCGTCGTCCCGCTGCGGCCTCGCGCAGTCCGAGAACCACGCCTTGCGCTGCTCTTCCGAGATCAGCGCATCGAGGTCTCGATGCACGGCCAATGCCACGTCACTCCTGGTTCCCACGTTCCACCTCCGCTCGGAGCGCCACGCGCACCGCGTCGATTGCCCTCTGATACCGCCACGCCACCGCCCGGGTGTCGTAGAGGACGTAGACCTGCCCCTGGGCGATCCCCAGGTGCCACTCGGCCGAACGCAGCCACTCGGCGCTCTTGCCGCCCACCCGCTCCCGGGCCCAGCGGACGTCCTGCACCGCATGGTGCAAGTGTTGCCGTGCCCGAGTCTTGACGATGGAAAGCATGGTCGGACTGACGCTCGACCTCGGATCGAGGGCCGCTGCCTCGGAGACGTTCATGCCTCGCACGGGTCGGCCTCCAGGCACATGAGGATCTCCTCTGCGAGCCCGATGCGCTCGGAAAACATGACGTCGTTGGCCTCGGAGAGGGCCTCGGCGGCCTCCTCGATAGCGACGTGGATGTCCTCCAAACCGGAGACGTGGTCCGTCGTGAGACGGATCTTAGCCAGCCTGACCTTTGCGCTCCCAAGTCGCCCCGCCTGATGCCACGTTCCCATTCGCCCCTCCTCTGTCTTGTGTGTCTCGTATGTTGTGCACTCGATCGCGTCTGTCAATGGGTGCCCGTCGATTTTTTGCGCCGACTATTCGGCCTCGGTCTGCACGATCAATCGCCCGCCCGGGAGCGAGCCGACCCGCCGCAGGGTGCCCACGTCGGCATGCGACGGGGTCCACGTCGCGTGCGGCCCGTAGAGGCGCCGCACGGCGACCCGCTGAGCTTCCGCAATCGAGGCGCAACGCACCCGGACCTCGCGCACGCGCGCCAGCCCGTGCTCCTCTCGGAGCCGCACGAGCCACCGGCTGCCGGTGTCAGTCTGCGAGGGCGGCACGCACCACCTCGCGCAGCCGCTCGTCGTCGACCCCCTCCGCGATTGCCGCCTCGGCTGCCGCGCGCATCGCGGGCAGCCGCACGAGCGGCAGCGACACCACCCCGTCCGGTCCTGCTGCGACCGCATAGACCGCCGCCTCGATGCGCCCCCAGGCGCCCGCCTGCTTCTTCTTGCCCATGATCTCCTCCTGTCCTCCGACCTAGCCTAGACCCCGACCACGTCCCGCCCGGGGCAGACGACGTGAGAGAGGGGGATGATGGGCCCGGACGCTACGCGCCGGGGTCTAGGCTACGTCGGAGGCCCGACGTAGGGGGTCCAGCTACTGCTGGATGCCCCGGAGCACATGCGCGGGGTATCCCACGCTCACGTCCTGGGTGAGTGCCTTGGCCAGCAGATCGTCGCGCCGGTCGGCGCATTCCTGCTGCCAATGGCGGCAGACGACCACGATCGCCTCGCGCGCCGAAAATCGTCCCCGGGGCGGCGAGTATGCCGCGTCTAGGGTAGTCATTTCGCCGGTGGGAGCGTACGCCTCGTAGCGCACGATCCACGTCGCAGGGTCGACGGGCGACCTCGACACCGTGTCGATTGCGAGTGGCCACGCGAGTTCGGCGTCGTGGATTGCGTCAGCGTGCTCGGTCGCTGAGTCTAGCGCGTCCTCGGTCTCCCGGGCCGACTCGACATTGGCCTGGGCCGCCGCCGCCGCCCGCGCGGCTCGCGATAGGATCGTGATCTGCGGGCTAGTCATTGGCCACCTCCCTCGGTGCGACGGGCCTCGGCCCGCTTGCGACGGGCCTCGGCCTTGCGGGCCCGCTCGGCCGCCTCGTCGGCGGCGCGGAATGCCTCCTGGCGCGCGATGTTGCGGGGGTCCATGGCCTCGGGCGAGGCCAGGACGCCAAACCGCGTCGTCGCACGGCTCGGGTGCGTCACTCGGAGGCGCATCACTTGGACCCCCTGCCGCCCAGCCGTGCCGCCCGCGCGGCCCGCTGGGCCTGGATGCGCTGCTCCTCGCGCCAGCCCGCGCGGTAGCCGCGCGCCTCGCACGCGCGCCCGTGCTGCTGCGAGGTCTCGATCGCGTCGAGCCACGCCGCGCGCTCAGCGGCGCGGGTCTCGGTTGCCGTCGCGGCGGTGGCCGTCGCGGCGCGTGCCGCCGCCGCCGCCAGCCTGTCGAGTGCCGTCCTGATCTGATCGTCCTGCATCCGTCCCTCTCTCTGCCCCCGTGGGGCGTCTAGCGCGGTCTGCCGCGCGACCAGGGCACCGACCCGGAGGCCCGTGCGCTCGTCGCGAGGGGCGGGCCCGGGGGCCCGCCGCCCGCATCAGCCCCGCGCGAGGGCTCGCGCCAGCCGCTGCGCGTCCTCGTCGCCTGGGTGCCGCGCCGCGACCCGGGCGGCGACGTCGGACATGGCGTCGAGTGCGACGCCCATGAGGCTCAGCGTCTCGCGCGCGGCCGACACCCAGCCCGCCACGTCTCCGGGATGATACAGCGGCGCGCCCCCGTAATGGGAGGCGAAATCCGACCACTCCGACAGGCTCGCGCCATCGTCGGGGACGTCGACCAGTTCGCGGTCGTTTTCGGCCTCCTCTAGCCTGTCACAGACCTTGTGCAGGTCTGCCAGCCACAGCCCCATCCCGACCAGCGGGCCGTCGTCGTCCGTCGCGTCGCCCGCGCCCTGCGCGCCCGTGCCGCCCTGAGCCGTCGCGGGGCTCCCTGAGCCGTCGCCCGCGCCCGTACTCGGCGCCGCGCCGCTCCCTGCGTCGTCGCTCGCGCCCGCCGCCGCACCCATCGTGCGCGCGACCATGCCCGCCAAGGCGGCGATCGCCGCCGCGAGTTCCTGCGTCTGCCTCGGATCCATGCTCCACCTCTCTCTGCCCCCCGTGGGGGCGTCTAGCGCGGTCTGCCGCGCGACCAGGGCAGCGACCCGGGGGCCTCTGCGCTCGTCGCGAGGGGCGGGCCTTGCGGCCCGCCGCCCGCTCACCTCACGCGCGACCGGTGCGCTGCGCGAGGTAGCGCCCCGCCGCCTCCTCAAGGTCGAGGCGCCGCTCGACGGGGCGCGTCTGTGCGTATTCCGTCACTCCCTGGATGACGTCATAGGCCGAGATCCCGGTGGCGCCGCGCAGCGCATCGGCCCAGGTGCTGTCCGTCGTCGAGGCCGGGAGCGTGAGCCCCCGGTCGCCGAAGAGGCTCCGGGCCACGCCCGCCACCTCGCTCTGCGCGAGCCCGTAGCGCGGGCTGCGCAAGAGATCGAACTCTGCCGCCACGTCGTCGACCATGCGCTCCGTCGCGGCGCGCAGAGCGTCGGGGATGCCCCGCGCCGCAGCGATCGCGGCCGGGAGCGCATCGGCGAGGTACGCCCGGACGCGCCCCTGGTCGCCCGTGTGGCGGATAGCGCGCCGGTCGCCCTGCGCCCATCCCCGCATGCCGTTCGCGCAAACCAGCCGATACGAGATCGGCGTCACGCTCACGCTAGCGTTGCCAAGCTCACCGTTCCCCAGATCCACGCCCCACTCGGACACGTCGCCGGGGCGGATGATCTCGGCCCCCGTGGGCACCGTGAT
>Ga0114968_10002512_pt1 | contig 13996 bp, 15 predicted proteins | sample M_130807_EF_Meta_FD_87020 | JGI IMG/M metagenome (GOLD analysis project Ga0114968, IMG submission 87020) | Freshwater microbial communities from Lake Montjoie, Canada to study carbon cycling - M_130807_EF_MetaG | ecosystem: Environmental > Aquatic > Freshwater > Lake | place: Lake Montjoie... | reverse complement strand
GGCGATGCAATTTCTGGTGATGACATTGTCACCACTTTTTCCGATGGCACTGTTGTGAGTACGGTGAAATAAGTAGTAAGGGGAAATCACTATGGCAAAGAAAACACAAGAAGGCGAAATAGGCGTTGACGAGTTAAATTACAGCGAGGCACTTGCTGAACTCGAAACAATTTTGAAGAGTTTGGAATCTGACTCCGTCGATGTCGATGTGCTCGCTACAAAAGTGCAACGTGCTGCTGCGCTCATTTCACTATGCCGAGGCAAAATCAGTGCTGCTCGTTTGCATGTAGAACAAGTTGTTGGGGAAATCGATGCCACTTCCTAGTGGAGCACCATCGGCACAGCCCGGCGCCCCTGCGTTTCTTGTTGAACTTGCTGCGCGGGTAGAGAACTACTTAGCTGCACTTATTGCGGCCGAAGAAGCTCGTTGGGTTGCAGTCAATCCCACTCTCGCTGTTCCCTTCAGCGAAATGAGAGGGCTAGTGCTTGCCGGCGGGAAACGACTCAGGCCCGCTTTTTGCTACTGGGGAAGTATTGCCACAGGTGCCGACCCTCGCGATGAACGTATTGTGCGTACCGGTGCGGCATTGGAGCTTCTTCACGCCTTCGCACTCTTTCACGATGACATCATGGACGGTTCGCTCACGCGTCGAGGTGTGGAAACAACTCACGTACGTCACAGCGCTTTGCATAAAGCTCAATCACTCGATGGCGATGCCACTCGATATGGCGATGGTGTGGCGCTGCTTGTTGGAGACCTCACTTACGTTTATGCCGACGACCTCATGGCCGATACTTCACGAGAAGCACGTGCCATGTGGAGTGAATTACGCATCGAACTCAACATTGGTCAGTTTCTCGACATCGTTGGGTCTGCACGTCGTGAGCGCCGGCAAGCCGAGGCCGAACAAATTTGCCGTTATAAGAGCGGCAAATACACCATTGAGCGGCCCTTGCAACTCGGCGCACTTGTTACCTCTGCTCCTTTGCCAGAGGGAGTTTTAGAACAACTCTCGGCCATTGGGCTGCCGCTGGGCGATGCATTCCAAATGCGCGATGACATTTTGGGAGTCTTCGGTGAAGTCTCGGTCACTGGCAAACCTGCCGGTGATGACCTACGCGAAGGCAAGCCCACGCCACTCTTAGCGCTCACCACCGAGTTGGCAACCCCCACACAACAAGAGGTGTTGAACAAAGTGGGGCGTCCAGATATATCGGCCAGCGATATTGCCGACATTCAAGAAGTCATTCAACAAACTGGTGCATTGCAAACAATGGAAGACCGCATTACTCAACTCACTGCCGAATCGGTGAACAACTTGTCAGGGCTCTCACTTGGCAAAGAAGCCATCGATCAGTTCAAAGCGCTAGCGCACTTGGTTTCATGGCGTAACCTCTAACAATGATCATTCACGGCCGACTCCAGTGGGCGCTCGCAATTGGGGTGCTGGCGTTTTCATTTGCAGCGGTTGTTGCTTCGATCATGGGTGGAGGCGACGCTAGTTCTGCAGCAACAACCACCACAACGAGTTCGGTTGCCACCACAACCACAACCACAACCACTATTGCTGTTCCACTAAAACATGTAGTGAAAAGCGGAGAATCACTTTTTAGTATTGCCCAGTTGTACTCGGTCAAAATGGAAGCAATCATTGAATTGAATAAATTAGATAACCCCGACAAGCTTGGGTTGGGTGATGAAATCCTTTTGCCACAAGGTTCTGTCGCTCGAGTAGCACCTGTCACAAGCACTTCAGTCACCAGTGCTGCGCTAGTCACCACCAGCGCCCCGTAACGCTTTACACTTTCAGTATGGCAACAACCTTTTGGCCAACACAAGAACATTGGTCGGTGCAGATTCCTTTGCAGAGCCCTCACTACCGTATGCCATCGCTCGCGAAAGATGGCGTTGTTATTCTTCAACCCGCGAACTTTTCTGTGCCGAGTGTTGAATGGGAATCGCTTGAATATTTAGATTGGAAGAGTGGCGGCGACACAAACTTTGCACCGCTCGCTTCTGCCGACGGTGAACTTGACTGCCGAGGATTTTGGGATAAAGGCCAACCCGACAAAGGGGCTATTTTCACGAGTAATGCAGCAAAAGCACCAACATTGTGCAACTACGTCTCGGGCGTTGGTGCAAATTTTGGTCGCGTGCGCATTATTAAATTAGAACCGCAAGATCATGAAACTGCATTGCGTTCTATTCACCGCGACGACAACAATCGTATGAACCCAGAAAACGAAGGTTGGGTAGTACGCAGCTGGTTAGAACTTACCGATAGCCCCAACAGTTACATGTTGCTCATGGACAACGATGCCGACGGTTTACCCGATCGTTCGACAGAACGACGAGTGCCTTTGTCTCGAGGTGCGCGTTTTGTTGTCGACACTCAACGGTTGTGGCATGTAGTGGTGCACAATGCAAATACTCCGCGTTACGCACTCATTACTAGTTTTGAGAGCAGCCCAGATTTTGCAAACTGGATTGCGCGCGAAAGCGCTTGAACTTACGAGCGTCGATCGGCTACGAGATGTGCAATCTCGTTCATGATGCGCGCAATGTCGAAATCTTTTGGCGTATAGACCGCTGCAATTCCTTGACGCTTTAAGTTGTCGCGGTCGCCTTCGGGAATGATTCCCCCCAAAATGACGGGAATATCGAGACCTTCTTTATTCATGAGTTCCAAAATGTCACTGACGAGTGAAAGATGTGAACCAGAAAGAATGGATAAGCCAATGACATCGGGGTCTTCGTCGCGAGCACTTGCCACAATTTGTGCAGGCGTCAGACGAATGCCGCTGTACACCACTTCCATGCCAGCATCGCGTGCCGCGACGGCAATTTGTTCAGCACCATTGGAGTGACCATCGAGACCAGGTTTAGCAACAAGGAACTTGGGTGGGCCGCCAGGAATGGACTTCACAAATGTTGCTACGTCGGCAAGTTCGTGTGTACGACGTCCGAGCGCCGCTGCAACGCCAGTTGGGGCACGGTATTCACCGAAGATCTCGCGTAGCGCAGTGCCCCATTCACCGGTGGTTCCACCCGCTTTGGCAAGGGCAATAGAAGAAGGAACAATGTTGTCGCCCTCGACAGCCGCACGACGCAGTTCGGCCAGAGCTTTTTCTACGTCACCGTTATTGCGTGCTGTACGCCACGCGTTGGTGTCGTTCACTGTTTCTGCTTCCACTGCAGGGTTGACGGTCAAGATGTTTCCCTCGCCACCAAGTGGTGATGGTGCACCCTCAGTGAAGGAATTCATGCCCACCACAATTTGCTCACCAGTTTCAATGCGGCGTGTGCGGTCGGCCATGGAAGACACGAGTCGACCTTTCAAGTTCTCAATTGCTTCGAAGGCTCCGCCGAGTTCCAGAATTTCTTGCAGTTCAATCCAGGCAGCATCACGAATTTCTTCGGTGCGTTGTTCAACAACATGCGAGCCATCGAAAATGTCTGCGTACTCCAACAAGTCAGTTTCAAAAGCGAGCACTTGCTGCATGCGTAATGACCATTGCTGGTCCCATGGGCGAGGAAGGCCAAGAGCTTCGTTCCAAGCAGGAAGTTGCACAGATCGGGCACGTGCTTTTTTCGACAAGGTGACTGCGAGCATTTCTAAAACAATGCGTTGCACATTGTTTTCTGGTTGAGCTTCGGTGAGACCCAAAGAGTTCACCTGAACGCCATAACGAAAACGACGCGCTTTTTCGTCGGTGATGTTGTAGCGCTCGCGACCTATGCGATCCCATAACTCGGTAAACGCACGAAGTTTGCACATTTCTTCAATGAAGCGAATACCAGCATTCACAAAAAATGAAATGGACCCAAAAACTTGGGGAAATTGTTCGTCGCTTACTTGTCCGCTTGCTTTGACGGCATCAAGAATGTCAATTGCATTTGCTAACGAGATGGCAATTTCCTGAACCGGAGTAGCACCTGCTTCTTGCAAGTGGTAGCTGCACACGTTCATGGGGTTCCACTTCGGAGCATTGTGAGCACACCATGCAACCATGTCGACAATGAGTCGCTTCGATGCGTCGGGCGGGAAGATGTACGTACCGCGCGACAAATATTCTTTGACGATGTCGTTTTGCGTTGTGCCGCGAAGTGCAGTGGAAGGTGTGCCTTGCTCTTCTGCGTTAGCCACATATAACGCAAGCAGCCATGCAGCTGTTGCATTAATGGTCATTGAAGTATTCATCTGACCAGGTGGAATGTCTTTCAACAATGTGCGCATGTGCCCGAGGTGAGCAACCGGTACGCCAACTTTTCCTACTTCACCACGAGCAAGAACATGGTCGGGGTCGTAACCCGTTTGTGTGGGAAGGTCGAAGGCAATGGAAAGACCAGTTTGACCTTTCGACAAGTTGGTGCGGTATAACTCATTTGAAGCAGCAGCGGTGGAGTGACCTGAATAGGTCCGCATTAACCAGGGCTCTTCTCGGCGGCGGGGTGCAGTTTCAGACATAGAGACAGTCTCTACGATACGGGCTATTGGCCGCTAATAGCCCCTGATAATTGGCTCAAATACTCTTCTCGCGATACCTCGACGACCCCAAGCGAGGCCAAATGTGGGGTACTCCATTGCACGTCGAGCAACGACATATTGAGGTTGCGCATGTGCTCCACCAAATGCATGAGTGCAACTTTGCTGGCATCGCGTTGTAAATGAAACATCGATTCGCCAGCAAATAAGCCGCCAACGCGAACGCCGTATAGCCCACCCACCAGGTGCCCATCTTCGTTATACGTTTCCACAGAATGTGCCCATCCCATTTCGTGCAGGCGTTCGTAAGCGGCAATGAAAGGAGAAGTGATCCATGCACCTTCGCGTATTGGTGAAGCACATGCGGCCATGACGGCAGAAAAATTGGTGTTCATACGTGTCGTGTATTTTTTTGCGCTTTGTTTCATGGAACGACTCACGTGCAAGTTGGGCAAGGGAAGAATTCCTCGAGGGTTGGGTGACCACCAACCTAAGTGCTTGCTTCCGCGACCAATGCCCATCGGAAACATTCCGTGCGAGTAGGCGTAGATGAGTGTGGATGGTTCGAGGTCGGCTCCGCCACCAACGAGATCATCGTCGGGCCACTCGGTAGCAGGGGGGAATGCCCAGTGGCATTCGCTTACTGCTTCGGGTGTTGATTCAAATAACACAACACAGGTTTAGTACGAATAGAACCCGTTTTTGGTTTTTCGTCCGAGTTTTCCTTCGGAGACGAGTTGGCGCAGCAAAAGCGCCGGTTCATCTGTAGCACTTGGTGAACTTTTGTGCAGTGTTTCAAGAATGGAGAGCGATGTATCGAGGCCCACTAAATCGAGCAAGGCAAAAGGCCCCATGGGAAAGTTGCAGCCGCCTTTCATTGCAATATCAATATCGCTCATAGTGGCAGTTCCGCGCTCATACATTTTGATGGCGTTGTTGAGATAGGGAAACAACAGTGCATTCACAATGAAACCTGCGTCGTCGCGCACATGTACCGGAGTTTTTCCACACGACTGGGTAAGAGCTACCGCAAATTGAATGGTCTCGTCGGAGGAAGTGATGGGTCGCACAATTTCTACGAGTGACATTGTTGTTGCCGGATTAAAAAAATGAATGCCACACACCTTGTCGGGGCGTTGAGTAGCGCGAGCTAATTCAATGATGGGCAGCGTGCTCGTATTGCTTGCCAAAATAGTTGCGGGGGGCAGGAGTGAGTCGAGCTCGGCAAACAAAGCAATTTTTGTTTCGAAATCTTCCACAACAGATTCAAGAACAACATCACACTGTTGGAGATCTTTCAGTTGGGTAGTTGTTGAACACAGCGCGAGGATGTCGCTCTTGCGCTGCGCTTCAAGCCGACCGCGTTGTACTTGTTTTTCCAAACTGGCGGTGAGGGCACGCATAACGTCGCTCGCAGCTTCAGTCGAACGCGAACGCAACATCACGCTGTGACCCGATGAGGCAAAAACCTCGGCAATGCCAGCGCCCATGATGCCGCTTCCCACAATGCCGATGCTCTGAGGGGCAAGGGCGCCTTGCTCATGAAGTGACGAATGGGGGTGGGTTGGGGAAAGTTCAGGTGAAGTCACACTCGGGAGCATAGTTACCAGCGAGTAACTTTGCCACATCCTGATTACGGTGGCGGGGTGCCCCTTTCCACTCCTGCATCCAGCCCCGTTTCCACCGATGAAGCATGGGCGCTTGCCACGCACCCCGAGCGCCTCATCGGCATGCAAACTTCTCACAACTTCCGAGACCTCGGGGGATACCCCACTGCCAATGGGCACATGAAGTGGGGAGTCCTTTTTCGCGCCGACTCGATGCACCATCTGAACGATGCTGATCTTGCTCTCATTGGAGAGCTCGGAATTCGTAATGTGGTCGACTTGCGCTCAGCAGACGAATTGCGAGATCGCGGCCAATTTCCGGTGGACAAATATGAAGTGAACTTTCACAATCACTCCATCTTGGATCTCACCTGGTCGGAAGATGATGTTCCTGTTACCGATGACCCCATGGAGTTTTTGTTGTGGGCATATCCAGAAATGTTGGGCAACGGGGCGCCCCGTTTTGCAGATGCGGTCCACACATTGGCCAACGCCGATGGGCCCACCATTTTTCATTGCGCTGCTGGCAAAGACCGCACGGGTCTTTTAGCAATGATGGTTCTTGGGTCACTTGGTTGCAACCACGAATACATCATTGCCGACTATGAACAAAGTGATGCGGCAATGGAGCGGTTAGTCACATGGGCCAAAAGTCATTCAAAGGAACTTGCCGATCGCATTGGTGTGACTCCAGCATCGTTTCTTCGTGCAGACGGACGCGCAATGCGCATCATTATTGACGGCCTCGTTGCTGAACATGGTTCGCTGCGCAATTACACCAAAGCAATTGGCGTGAGTGAAGAAACCCTCGTGGAATTAGAGCAAAAACTCGTTCAATAGAGCGTTTTAGCTTTCGGTAATGGTGACCGAGTTGATGATGACGTTGCGGCTTGGTACGCCGCCCAAGGCGCCACTGCCACTGCTCAATGCAAGAATATTTTTGACAACGTCAAGCCCAGAAGTGACCTTTGCAAAATTGACGTAGGTGCCTTGGCCGTCGAGTGCTGACGCCTTCGGACCAGCAACGAAGAACCATTGTCCGCCTGCGCTGTTAGGTTCGCCAGTGCGAGCCATTGCAAGGTCGCCTTCAACGTACTTGTACCCGCTACCTTCGTCGGCAATGGTGTAGCCAGGGTCGTCGGTGTTGGTGAGGCCGCCACCTTGAATGATGTCGATTGATGTATCGGTACGGAAAACAACAGTGCCGTCGTAGTACTTGTAACGCGCGAGGGTGACGAAGTTGTTCACCGTTTGCGGAGTCTTTGCTGTATCGAGAGCGACAACAATGGTTCCTTCAGTGGTGTCGAAGGTTGCGGTGTATTTCTTGGCCGCATCGATACACATTGGAGGAGCCTTTTCGAATTTCGTGACACGTGCTTGCGAGCCATCTGTTACTGGGCACTTGGTGTCGCCGGTCAGTGTGGCACCTGGTGCGGTAACGACAGGAGTTGTGGCTGCGGGGGCAGTGGAGTCGGTGGGGGTGTCTACTGCTGTGTCTGACGTGGTGTCGAGAACAGTGTCGGTGGAAGCCACGCTGGAGGTGTTGTCACCGCCGGTTTTGTTGAAAATGAGGACCACCAGCAAAACAAGAGCAACGAGGCCAACGACCTGCAGACTGCGCTTTTTGGTCTTGGAGCGACGTTGTTGTGCAGCGAGCTCGGTGAGTCGCTGCTGGCGGTTTAATTTCTGGCGTTCTCTTTTTTCAGTACCCACAAGGTCGGTAGGTTAGTCGCACTCCGCTAGCGTTTGACATCTGTGGGAATAGTCGTCCAAAAATATGGCGGAACTTCGGTCGCCGACCCTGAGCGCATTAAGGCAGTTGCCGAGCACGTGGCCTTCACGCGCAGCCATGGCAACGACGTTGTAGTGGTGGTATCGGCCATGGGGAAAACCACCGACAACCTCATTTCATTGGCAAATCAGGTGTCGGGCACTCACCCCGGACGCGAACTTGACATGTTGCTCACCACTGGCGAGCGCATTTCTATGGCGCTGGTGTGCATGGCTCTTGCCGATATTGGCATCGATGCAGTTTCTTTCACCGGAAGCCAAGTGGGCATCATTACCGACACTGTTCACACCAAAGCAAAAATTCTTGAGGTCAAAGGCGATCGCCTGCGTGAAGCTCTTGCCGCTGGGAAAGTTGCCGTTGTTGCAGGTTTCCAAGGTGTGAGCACCGATCGCGAAATCACCACGTTGGGCCGCGGTGGCAGCGACACCACAGCAGTTGCCTTGGCAGCTGCAGTTAACGCCGATGTGTGTGAAATTTACACCGATGTCACCGGTGTGTTCAGCGCCGACCCACGCATTGTTCCTCAAGCCCGCAAATTGCAGCGCCTCGATTTTGAAGAGATGCTGGAAATGGCAGGAGCAGGAAGCAAAGTGTTAGCGCTTCGCTCTGTGGAATTTGCGAGAAATCACAATGTTCCTTTACACGTGCGCTCAAGTTTTACTTGGGAACACGGTACGTGGGTGCTCGATATGAGCACCGTTAATGCACAGCAGTCTTCAAAGGAGAATGCCATGGAAGATCCCATTATTTCTGGAGTAGTTCACGAAACAGGTGAAGCAAAAGTAACTGTGTTTGGCGTCGCCGATAAGCCAGGTATTTCTGCTGCTCTTTTTGAACCACTAGCCGATGCCAATGTCAACGTCGACATGATTGTTCAAAACACATCAAAAGATGGCATTACCGACATCTCTTTCACTGTTCCCAAAGCCGACCTCGCTGCAGCGTTGAAAATTGTAAAGACAGTTGCCGGTGAACTCGGAGCAGCTGGCGTGACTCACGACGAAGCAGTGGCAAAAATTTCACTTGTTGGTGCAGGTATGAAAACCAGCCCTGGTGTAGCTGCAAAAATGTTCCGCGTGCTTGCCGATGCCGGTGTGAACATTGAAATGATCTCTACAAGCACCATTCGTGTTTCTGTCGTGGTGGGTGCTGCAAATACGGAAAAGGCAATGCGCACGTTGCATACAGCTTTTGGCCTCGACTCTGGCCAGGCGTACTCTGCCCCGTTGCCCGAACGTAAATAAGCAATACTTAACTACATGGTTCGACGTCGTTCTCAACTCATCCCTTGGCGTGTAGCTGGCGGCGTTGCCGATGAACATGCAAATGCCGACCAAGTAGTGCGCGAAACCGGATGGGTTTTTAACAATGAAACCGGTGCCGCATTAACACTTGAAGACTTCGTCATGAGTGGCAATAAAGAAGTCAATGCATATCTGCGCGTCTTTGGCATGAACGAAATGAATCTTGAAGAACTCTCGGTTCTCGAAATTGGTTCTGGCATTGGGCGCATGACCTCGCGACTCACACATCGTTTCGGAACAGTGATTGCCGCCGATGTCGATGCAACTTTCTTAGAGCGCTGCCGTGAAACTGTTGCCAAGCACGGCGTCATTAATCGTTTGCGCACCGCTCATGTCACCGATGGGCACTCTGTGCCGCTCGCCGACAATTCGGTCGACGCAGTTTTCTCGTACATCACTTTGCAGCACTGCTCGAATGCCGATGCTCTATCGCTCACGAAGGAATCGCTGCGTGTTGCAAAGCCACATGGTGTGGTGATGTTGAATTACCGCACATGGGTTCTTGCCGATATCTTTTTGCAACCAACCGGGGCACTTGTTCGTGCACTGTGGAAAACAAAAGTGTTTGGTCCATGGCTTGCCAAGCAGCGCGTGGCAACCCGCCTGGGATGGCAGGCAAATCGGGTGTCCACCAGCGATGTACTCGATGTCATTCGGCAGTCGGGCCGCCCGTGCAGTGAAATTGTGCTCTTTCATCACCCACGTCGCCGCCGGTCATTGTTGGCAGGTATTACAGACCGCGTCATTGGGGGCTCAGGCATTCAAGAGCGCGTGTTGCCCCGGGCCAATAAGAGCCATTGGTGGTTAATTCTCCGGCTTGGGGAATGACTCTCAGATAGCCTGCACGTTTATGCGAGTAGGTCTAGTAGGTGCAACAGGTCAAGTAGGCGGGGTTATGCGGGCTCTTTTAGAAGAGCGCAATTTCCCGGTAACAGAGATGCGTTATTTCGCATCAGCACGTTCGGCCGGAACCACACTGAAGTGGAAGGGCACCGACATTGTTGTTGAAGATGCGGCCACTGCCGATGTGTCGGGTCTCGACGTCGCACTTTTCTCTGCCGGCGCAACCTCGTCGCGTGAACTCGCTCCACGGTTTGCTGCAGCAGGTGCAATGGTCATCGACAACTCTTCGGCATTTCGCATGGACCCTGAAGTGCCACTCATTGTTTCAGAAGTGAACCCCGAAGAAATTCGCAACGCTCATAAGCGCATTATTGCAAACCCCAACTGCACCACAATGGCGGCGATGCCAGTGTTGAAGCCTTTGCACGACGCTGCTCAACTCGTGCGACTCATTGCGAGTACGTATCAAGCGGTCAGCGGCGCTGGTCTTGTTGGCGTTGACGAACTCGATAAGCAAGCAAATGCTGTAGCTAAAAACGCACGCGAACTTACCTACAGCGGCAATGCGGTTACTTACCCAACTCCTGAAAAGTTTGTGCGCCCCATCGCATTCAACGTTTTGCCATTTGCCGGTTCTCTGGTAGATAACGGTGAATTTGAAACCGATGAAGAAATTAAATTGCGTAATGAGAGCCGCAAAATTTTGGGAATCCCCGACCTCTTAGTGTCGGGAACATGTGTGCGAGTACCGGTTTATACAGGGCACTCTCTTTCCATCAACGTCGAGTTTGCGCGCGACATTACGGTTGCTGAGGCAACGGAGTTGCTTGCAAAGGCACCGGGCGTGCAAGTTGTAGATATTCCTACACCGTTACTGGCTGCTGGCGCAGACCCAAGTTTCGTAGGGCGTATTCGTCAAGATCGTTCTGCTCCGGGTAACCGCGGCCTCGTGCTCTTTGTTGCAAACGACAACTTGCGCAAGGGTGCAGCGCTGAACGCCATTCAAATTGCCGAATTACTCATTTAAAAACTGCTTAAAGCGCAGATTCGAGTTCGCCTGCAACAAGTGACTGTGCAGTGCGGCGCAAAGTAAGCGCATTGAGGGGCTTCACGAGCCAGGTGTCGGCGCCACTACGTTTTGCGAGCTGAGCATCGGCACCGCGGTCGAGCAACATGAGAACGGGAATATGCGGCAAGCGGCCACCTGTTTCATCGAGACGCAGGTCCATGGTGACTGCAAAGCCACCCATTGAACCAATTTGTGAGTCGAGCACGGCGAGGTCGGGGGTGCGTGCTGTAACGGCGGCGGTGACATCGCGGCCATTTGAGCAAACGGTGAAAGAGGTTTCTGGCGAGCCAAGGGCTGCGACCACTTCGTCAAGGACCCACTGGGCATCGGTTGCTAAAAGAATATGCACGTCAAAACTCTAGTCGGCATGAGCCAGGAGTGCGCCCAATGAACACAGCGTCTCGAGGGTTTTTTCTTGGTTGTCGAGGAGGGCAGCAGAAAAGGGAGCACGAGCGATGGGTATTTCGGGGGCACTGTGAGTAAATACTTGTGCGCTCTTCTCTTGAGCATCGGCCAACCGATGAAAATGGGCGAGGTTCTCTTCAAGGAATGCTAAGTCGGCAGTATCAATGGACTGAGTATCGATCAATCCGTCATCGGCAAATCTGGGTTGCATGCGATTCAAGATGAGAAGTGCCGGTTCAATGTTCTGCTTGCGCAAAGTGTCGGTAAAAAACTGTGTTTCACTGATGGTGTCTGTTTGTGCTGTAGAGACCAGTACGTATTGAGTGAGTGTGTCGCGGAGAACTGTTTCTACTGCAACTGCTCGGTCGCGAAAGCCGGCATCGAGACCTTGAAATGCTTGAAAAAATTCCACAGTGTCTTCGAGCGCTTGTGTTCCGATGACTTTAGAAATGGTGCGCACTACAGGTTGAGTGAGGGTGCTAATAACTTTCAAACCAGCGTTAGCAGGCGCAATGAGAATACGGTACAACGGGTGGTCAATGAATCGCGTTAAGCGCGCCGGTGCGCTGAGAAAGTCGAGAGCTTGACGAGTAGGTGGTGTATCAACCACCACTAAATCAAAACGTGGGTCGTTATAGAGGTCATATAACTTTTCTGCCGCCATGTATTCCTGGGTACCCGAAAGTGCGCCAGCAATGTTTTGATAAAAGCGATTCGCAATAATGCGTTTTGCCTGTTCTGGTGTCGGGCTATACCGATGAATGAGCGCATCGAAAGTGGTGCGTGTATCGAGCATGGTGGCCCACAGTTCGCCAGGAGCTGATAACTCAATACGCGAAGGCTCGTTCGTGAGAGTTCCTCCAACGCCAAGTGCATCGGCTAGTCGCTTTGCGGGGTCGATGGTAATAACAACAACGCGCTTACCCAGTTGTGCACCATGTGCGGCAAGTGCAGCAGCAGTTGTTGTTTTTCCTACACCACCACTGCCAGCAAAAACAATGACACGGTTCGTTGTGAGCAGTTGCTTCACGTGACTGCCGCTCATAGCGCCTCAATTGCTGCGAGGAGTTGGTCGGCAACATTTTCAATAGTGCATGGTGAAAGCTCGGAAACAACGAGTTGCGCAAGGGGAAGTTGCTCTTCCAATTTCGTGATGTTGGTGCGATGACGCAGAATTTGTGCATTACGAAATTCACCGGCTTGGGCCAACGCGGAATTCTGCGGCAGCGAGAGCGGTAGATGCAATGGTTCAGAGGTATCGACTTGGTTCACCACAATGGGGGAGAGCTTGACGCCCACTTCCTCTTCAATGGCGTATGCGGTCTCGATGCATTCTTGAACCGGGGTGGGTTCGGGAATGGTGACGAGCACCACTTGGCATCGCGACCCATCTCGCAACATTTCCAAAATTTCATCGGCTTGCAGCCGCACTGCACCACTTTTCACAGAATCAGAAATGGCTTGTGGAGTTCTCAACATCGTGATGGCGTGTCCGGCAGCGGGGCCATCAACCACAATGACGTCAGCAGCAGCGCTTTGCTCGAGGTGCTTCACCTTGCCCAACACCAACAGGTCATCAATTCCAGGGGCTGCCGAGGCCACCACATCGAGCACGCCGGCAGTGACCATGAGGCGTGAAATACGTCCTAGTCCTTTGGTGTCGAGGTACTCCCGCAGGGCCGCGGCAGGGGTCAAAGAGAGGCTCGAGATGCCAGAAGGCACCGGTTTTCCATCAGTTTCCACCAAAAGGCTGGAGAGACCGCAACGGTGCGCAGCAAGAGCGAGGGCAGCGGCTACCGTCGATTTCCCTACGCCACCTTTTCCCGCAACAATGAAGACGCGGGACGCGGTGAAAAACTGATTCGGGTCCACTCACCCTCCGGAGGTTCGAATGCGAAAACTTATCTTGGCAGTAACACTGGGCGGACTCATACTCATGGGCGCACAAAATGCCTCCGCGGAAGAAAAATCTTCGCTTCCCACTGTTGACGTACAAGAGGTCAGTGGGTTGCTCGATGAAATTCAAGCCCAGGCAATGGAAGATGCGCTCGATAGGTCGTCGAGCGAAGGAGCTCAAGCGCTCGTGTTCCAAATGAATACACGCGGTTCGGTGCTGAGTCGCGACCGGGTTGCTGCGCTGCTTGAGCGCGTTGCTGCCGCAAAAGTTCCTGTGGCAATTTGGGTAGGGCCATCGGGTTCTCGCCTTTACGGGCTTGCTGCACAACTGCTTGCCGCTGCAGATGTCACGGCAATGGCACCAGGTACTCGTATTGGCAACATGGGAACTCCGCTCGATGCGAAGGGCGTCACTTTTGATTTTGGAAAGAGCACAGAGATCTTGCAAGGCAACACCTTGGGCTTTGCCGATGCACGCAAAACAGGAGCGTTGAAATTTTCTGGTAGCGACGAAGGTGTACCAGTGATGAAAAACATGATTTTTGCACTCGACGGTTTGTCGATTAATGGAAAAGTACTCGACACGGTGACAG
>Ga0114968_10002510_pt1 | contig 14001 bp, 14 predicted proteins | sample M_130807_EF_Meta_FD_87020 | JGI IMG/M metagenome (GOLD analysis project Ga0114968, IMG submission 87020) | Freshwater microbial communities from Lake Montjoie, Canada to study carbon cycling - M_130807_EF_MetaG | ecosystem: Environmental > Aquatic > Freshwater > Lake | place: Lake Montjoie... | reverse complement strand
AACTTCTCAACTTTTTTCTCGTTATTAAATGCGCGGTCCAAATCATTGTCCAAAAACATCGATGAATCGACCCCGCCGCCCATACTTCCATAATCATAGTCTTGCGCTACAAGTACAGCAGGGACTAACAATAACGAAAAAACCAGTAAAATCTTCCTCATATTACATCAATATCAGCTATTAAAGCTCCTGATTCCTTTAAAGCTTGGATAATGGAAATCAAATCTTTTGGAGTCACCCCAATTTCATTTAATGAATCCACCAAACTGGACAAGGTGCCGCTTGGATTTAAATAAATTAACCGAGAATCGTTTTCTTGAACTTGGATCGGGGAAGTTTGCTCGCCACCTTGAAAGGCTCCAGGACTTTGATCAGCAATACGAATTGAAACACTACCATGTGTTAAAGCAACAGGTAACAAACGTACCATCTCCCCAATAACAACAGTCCCTGTACGTGAATTTACAACAATCTTAGACGAGGAATCGGGAACCAATAACACATTTTCCAAAACAGCAATCGTCGTTACTAAGTCTGAAGAATCCAAATCCGATAATGGAATTTTTACCGTATTTGCATCCACCGCTTTTGCACCGGGGAACCCTGCTTCTTGTACCGAACGTGCCGCACGCGCAACCGTAATAAAATTTGATTCGTTCATTACCACGGTAATATTGTGTTGGTCCGAAAACGTTACCGCGACTTCTTCTTCGATAATCGCTCCAGCAGGAATATTCCCCACTGTCGCCTGATCCTTATACAGCTTTGCCGTAGAAGAAACTTCTGACACACCGCTAACAATCACAGCGCCTTGAGCCACCGCATAGGTCCGCAAGTCCGCACCCTGCAACGGTGTAAGTAACAACATGCCGCCCGATAAACTGCTGCAATCACCTAACGCGGAGACAATAACCGGAATCCGTTGTCCTTTTTTCATAAAGGGAGGCAACGTAGCCGTAACCATAACAGCCGCAACGTTTCGTGAATTAAAATCGCTACCGCCCACAGAAATACCCAGTTTCCCAAGTAAGTTTCTCAAGGCCACTTGAGTAAAACCTGTGGCTCGCGAATCGCCTGTATTTCTTAAGCCAACAACCAGACCAAAGCCTAACAATTGGTTATCTCTAGCCTCAATAATCCGTGCCACATCTTTTAAACGAACCGATACTGCTTGTTGAGCAAATGCCGCAGAGCTGAATACCATTTCAGCTACTAAAAAAACACTAACCCAACGTATAATTTTCTTCTTCATCTTTAAAACAACCAATTAAACATTTTTGTAAGAATTCCAGGGCTTTGTTTAGAGGCTACTACCCCAGTTCCGTTAACAGATACCTCAACCTTGGCAACCTGTGATGATAAAACCGTATTCTGAGCCGTAATATCCTGAGGACGAATAATCCCGGAAATACGAATGGTTTCTACTTCATTATTAACCTTAACTTCATGTTCACCAACAATAAATAAATTACCGGATTCCATCACCTCGGTAACCATCGAGGTTACAACCGCCCTCACGTTACTTCGTCTGGACGTTTGTCCCGCACCTTTATAGTTATCATTCCCGTTCAATTGCAAGTTAAACGTTTTACGAAGCGTTTCATTCCCCAATAAGTTTGCAACCTGATCCCAGTTATCTACAAAACGCGAACCCAATGTCGAATCTTTTTGTGTTTGGGTAGTGGCCTCTTGAGCAGCAGACGCTGATTCCGAAATAAGCACCGTAATAACGTCGCCTACTCTTACCTTACGCTTAGAAACTCCATAAAAAGGACCCGAGGAATTATCCCAAAGCGAATCCGCAAACAGCGTTGTAGAAACAACTGCTAATAGTAGGCTAATACATACCTTGATAACGAACCGTCGTCTCATTTACCACCTCACATTGCAATATTTTTCTTGAGTCAATTTCTAACTGAACACGAATTTTCTGGCCTTTTTTACCATTATCCATCGCCATACCTTTTATATCCAGCTGATACCCAGGTTTTTGGATAACTACTTTTAGTCTGTCACCGCTTCGAATCAACGGCACTTCATCAAACATCCAAGTCGCCAAAACAGTCCCTTCGATAAGGGTAGATAGCGCCTGTTTGTTGTCATAAGACTGCCGAGCGAGCATATGACTTTTATTATACCCTTTTAACGGCAAAACTACTTCCTCTGTATTTTCGTCAGACAACAACTCATATTTCTTAATCAGTCGCTTCGTACGAACAAACCGAGCTTTCGCTTCAACATCCACAACCATATTTACTTTTTGTTTCACATTTCCTTGCGCATCCAAAAAAGAAATCGGTGTTAAGGACCGCCCCATCACGTCCGATCGGTCCGGAAAAGAAAAGGAAAACGTGGTAGTTCCATCCACAATACCCGCCAAAAAAGGCTCGCTTTGAATAGAAACTGTAATATCTTGAGTAATTAACATGGGATAATCCCGCAATACCTTCTCCAAGAATTTCGCCTTGATCTGATTGGAGTAACGAAAGGACTCGCCAAAACCGACCTTAGAAAAAACAAGCAAAAAGCTTAATAATAAAAGGCAAAAGTTATTTCGAAATGTCACTTGCAATCTTCAACATCGCGTCAGCAGAGTTAATCGTTTTAGTAATTAATTCAAACGCACGTTGTGTCAGAAGCATGTTCATCAATTCATCTACAATATTCACGTTGGAAAACTCCAACGACCGTTGCTTCACCGCACCAATACCGTCCTTGCTAGGCAATGACACCTCAGCCGGACCGGATGCATCTGTTTCCTTATACAAGTTCTGACCGATATCCCGAAGACCGGAATAATTTTGGAACCGTGCAAGCATAATCTGCCCCACTTCTTGTGGCTGGCTGCTGGAAGGCGTATGTACAAAAACACGACCTTCTTCGTTCACAACAACATCCGTCACGTTTCGTGGAATACGAATTGCCGGTTCTAAAGGATGCCCGTTAGGATCCAATACGTTTCCTTCCGGATCCACGTGCAAGTTCCCCGCTCTTCCATACGCAAACGAACCGTCAGGTAAACGGAATTGAAACACGCCGTCACCTTCAATAGCAAAGTCGAATGGTTGGTTAGTAACCTCCAGTGTTCCTGTAGAAAAGTCTTTGGAAATATCCACAATTCGGATACCTTGTCCGTATTCCATAAACTTTTTACGCTTCGCACTCGGTCCACCAGTGGTGTCTTCAAACTCGGAATACGCATTTTCCAAAACCAAAGGAAAGATACTCTCCAATTCCATCCGGCGTTTCTTGTAACCAACCGTCTGAGCATTCGCAATATTGTTACTAACAAGTTGCATTTTTCGCTGGTAAGTGAAAAACGCGGTTTTGGCCATAAATAATTGCGATAACATCTAACTCTCTCCTTTATTTTCCCGAACGTTCTGTAGCGTAATGATTATATTTTTCTGTCCCCAAAAATCCTCTATTTCTCCAAACTATGGTGTGGGCGACATCAAAGAAGCCGCAGTTCCGATAACTCTATTCAATAATTGCGCTGACTTTACATTAACATCATACGAATTTTTAGCAAATAAGATATCTCCGGTAATACCCTTTAAAACGTTGTTCTGCTCTAAGTGTCCTTGTGTAATGGAGTAATATTCTTCCCCTTCCAAAAGCTCCATATCCTTTGTCATAACAAACACACTTCCATTCAACGTATCCATACTCTGCATTTCAGTAAACGATTTAAACACCGCAATACGAAAACGAGATACCTGCTGGCCATCCATATACAACATCCCAGCACGAGACACCGTAATATCTTTCTCAGAACCCTCAGGAAAAATAATTTCCCCGCTGTCCCCCATAACCGGGTACAGACCCGACAAGGTTACCAAACGGCGTTTCGAATCCAACATAAACCGGCCATCACGTGTAAACGCAAGTGTTGTAGGCAATTTAATAACAAAAAAACCACGACTAGACGCATCCAAATAAAAATCTAATTTCCCGCCTGTTTCTTCAATCGGACCCGCTCTCCATCTGTAAAACGGAACATATTCCGGCTGCATTGAATTCAAACGACGCGTATTATAAACACCTTCTTCAATAAACCCAGGCGTATGAACATTCATTGTGTAATACATCCAGTTTGTGTAATGCACTTGAAACGCATTCATTGCATACATATTTGATAAAATACCTTTATCCTGAATTTCCCCGTAATCCTCAAAAGCACAACTTGTCTTAGGAAATACAAAGACAATAAACAGCAATAGAAGAAGGCTACCGACAACACGAAACACGTTATTTCTTACCATATTTCACCTGTACTTGCTGCCGTTTCTTAGCCAACTTATCCAACTGATAAACAAAGGCTAAAACTTCTGCGACCAATGTATATAAATCTGCCGGTATTTCCGTATCCAACTGTAATTTAGACAATAAATCGGCAAGTGTTGAATCTTCATAAAATGGAACTTTATTTTCTTCAGCAACCTGGAGAATCATCTCTGCTACGGAGCCCTTACCCGTTGCCATAATCTTAGGCGCTTTGCCTTTTTGAACATCATATTTTAAAGCAATCGCTTGTAAATTTCGTTTATTTTCAGGAAGTTCAAGCTGATCTACCGATCGCTTAACACGTCTAAATCCTTCCTTCTGTGATTGAGGTTTTCTTCTTTCAACCATATTACGCCTCAGTCACTATGCGATGGATTTTATCTAAATCAAAGACAGGCAATAAGAATTCTCTCAAATCCAGTTTTTTCTGTTTAATAACGGTTTGAAGTCCAACTACCTCATAATTCAAGGATTTCATTCTATCGTTTAGATCTGCTGATAATTCCGCAACGTAACGCTTCGTTTCCCCACTGGCCGTCTGGAAAACGTACCAAATCTTATTATCTCGCAAATCCATGATGATGGTTACTTCCCCCAATTCCGGGGTTTCAAACCTTAAAATTACACGTGTTTTTTGCATATCTACAGACTTAGGATCTTTAGTATCTTTCTTCACTAAAATGTCTACTGTCGACGCTTTTGTAGTCAAAGGATTCGGAACTTGCCAGAACAAATAAGAGTCGGCATCCGAGCGTTTTCCTTCCGAACTGCGAGACAAAATGGCCTGGGTTACCAACCCGTCCAAGGCCTCCGAAATGGATTCTTTTAAATCACTGATCCTCTGACGCATCCGCGCGACATCCGATAAATTCCCCGGAGATTTTTCAGCTTTTTTATCAACACCTCCTAAAAATTCGAACAGCGTTTTTAAATCTTTAAACAATTCCGGATGAGACAGTTTTAAAGCGTCGGATACACCATCTCGGTTTTTCTTTTGAAAACCTGCCAGCTGTTCCGTCATTTCAGACAAAACCGCCTGCAGCCCCGTATTTAAACCAGAATCCAAAACGCGGGATAATGAGGCTGATAACGCCCGAAATTGCATCATCTGCGTTGTTAACTTTTCAAGCTTACCTGCAAACTGGCTTTGATCGCCAAAAAATGAGGCCAATACACTAACAGCCCGTGACGACGGAACCTCTTTTGAATAAGCGATAACTGCAGAATCAATCGCATTGCCTTTTTTTGCACCGCGGGCAAGAGTATCAATCACATCAACAGCTTCAGGGGTAACCGCTACGCCATGCTGAATCATGGTGGCTAAAACTTGTTTAATTTGAGACGTGGGGGCCTTACGGACCTGCAAAGCAAGTTCGCTAAGATCCCTATCATTTAAGGGGCTATGCCGATTTTCAGGAAGAGTTGAGGTTGGCTTTTGCGCTTTATCTGCTGGTGCTGCTGGGACAACGGGAGCTGCGGGAGTGTTTTGATTAACGGTATCAATAGCAAATTGCCGAATCTGAGACTCTTCAATCGGTGTAGAGTTATTAACTTTCCCACCACGTTGTGCAGGACCTGTTCTTCCAGGATCGAAACTAACGCCCACTGAATCTCCTAATGGGTACGACAAAATATGTCATACATAGACAAGATGAACAGATTATATAGATGTGACAAAACAAAGTCAATTTTTTAGCTTAACAAAAGAATCATAAAAGCTTTAACCGCCGCATAAATGACTCCTGAACTGCTTTCGAAACAATACCAGAATTTAAGCCTGGATACCCATTAACCTCGCCAACAAAAAAGATGCCGCGTCCGGCATTGGTTAAAAAGATCTCATCAAAATCACCTAAATCATCCATATACAGAGGTTCCATAATTACTTCAAAACCCAGTTCTTTTTGCGCTTCTAATAAATATTGGCGAACCACACCGCTTAAAATCGTAGAAGATTTTGGTGTTAACAATTGACGCCCTTTTACAAAAAAAACATTAGCGCGCGATGTTTCTAAAATTTGACCTTTGGAGGTATACAACAACACATCATCAAATTCCGGATTCAGTTTATTTTCCATAACATTCTTCATCCAAGACAATGTTTTAAACTGATCTAACGGGGTTCGTTGGAAGGATTCGGGGCGGCAATCTAAACGCACACGAGCGCGGGTATCATAGTCAGGCCATGGGCGCAGCACCATTAAAAACAGCGGCTCATTTTTCTGAAACTTTGTAAGATCATTCCCGCGATTTCCCAGTGTGAGATAAATATTCAAAATCGCATTTTCAATGTTATTTTTTTCTACCAAGTTTGTAATGGCGTCATTGATTAAATTCAGAGAAATAGGAAACTCGATATCTAAAATAATAGACCCTTGCTGAAGCCGGGCCATGTGCTGATCAAAAAGAAGAGGTTTCTTTTGAAAAATACGGATGCTTTCAAATAAGCCATATCCATACAAAAAACCGTAGTCATCAAAAGGGAATCTCAGCGAATCTGCTGATTGTAGAGAAAAATTAACGGATACAAATGGCAAAATAGACACTAAACAGTCTCCTTTATTCCTAGCACCAATAAAACGCCTTTCGCTTTCGCTCGAGATTCTTCCCATTCTAAGTCACCATCCGAATCGGCGACAATACCGCCGCCCGTATGAAAATAAATCTGACCCTCATTTGCATACAAACTGCGAATTGCAATATTAAATTCTGCCCGATCCGAAAACGAAAAATAGCCAATGCATCCGGTATACAAGGCCCGTGGAACCGCTTCCAATTCCGAAATAATATCCACAGCTCTGATTTTAGGAGCCCCGGTAATCGAGCCGCCTGGAAATAATGTTTGAAACGCACGGATATGGGATACATCATCCCGAAGTTCGCCCTCAACGTCCGCTACAAGGTGAATAACATGCTCAAATTGCTCTAACCGTTTTAAACAAGGAACATGAACCGTTCCTGTTTTACAAATAGCGTTTAAGTCGTTGCGTTCTAAATCCACGATCATGAGCAGCTCGGCATTGTCTTTTTCGGACGTGAGGAGTTCTTGTTGCAAAGAAGGATCTCGGGAGTCGCCAAAACGGGGGCGTGTGCCTTTGATAGGCGAGGTTAAAATACGTCGACCATCCAATCGAACAAACCGTTCGGGGGAGGTGGATAGAACAGCCCCGCCTTCCAACGCTAAATAGGCAGAAAATGGCGCGGGAGAACCCGATCGCAAACGGCGGTAAAGTTCGGTAAGCGCGCCTGTGAACCCCACGCGATGCCGATACGAAAAGTTCACCTGATAAACGTCGCCTTTTTCAATATACGTTTTAATTTTTTCAATGGTGTTTAAATAGGTTTCTTTATGAATATCCATTTGGGGATTGTGAACTGAAAAATCAGAAAGCGGCATCGCAAAAGAACCCTGTTTGATGTACGAATCCAGCCATAAAAACAGGGCGTGGCTATCTTCAAAAAGGCCTTGCCCTTGAATAGAAATATCCCCTTTCGCGTGATCGATAACCAATACCACATCATAAAAGTTAAAAAAAAGATCCGGAATAAGGTCCGTAGGCTGCACCGAGGAAAAATCAGCAAGATAGCGGGAGGCGTCGTAGGACACATAGCCAATCGCGCCTCCGGGAATAAGCAACGGCGACTCCACACGGTAGGCTTGTAACACGGTATCCAACACATCAAAGGGATTTCCCGCTCTCGTTTCGTTTTGGCCGTTTCGCCAGGTAAGGGCTACCCCCTCTTTTGTGGAGGAAAACCGCAAAAACGGGCGGATGCCTAGAATAGATTTGGAACTGTGAACCGACTTGGGATCCGAGCTATCTAAAAACGCAAAACCAGGCTCGGATGCCAAACCTTCCCATACCTGTCCGGCATTTTTATTGTGATAGGTTTCCGAGAAAAAAATCGGATTAACCGGTTTCATTCCACCTTCAAAATTGACATAAATGCTTCTTTTGGAACCGTGACAGACCCAATTTGTTTCATTTTCTTTTTGCCTTCTTTTTGCTTTTCAAGAAGTTTACGCTTTCTGGAGATATCACCGCCGTAACATTTAGCCGTTACGTTTTTCCGAAGGGCCCCGATACTTTCACGACAAATCACTTTTCCGCCGATTGCACCTTGAATGGCAACTTCAAACATTTGGCGAGGAATAATTTCTTTTAGTTTTGCAGCAAGCTTTCGACCTACAGTTGGTGCTTTATCCCTATGTGCGATAAACGATAGAGCATCTACCGGATCACCGTTAATCAACATATCTACTTTAACCAATTTGGAAGGCCGAAAATCTTCAAACGCATAATCCATACTGGCATAACCGCGGGTGCGGGATTTCATATGATCAAAAAAACCGGTGATTAATTCATTTAAAGGAATAAAAAAGAAAATCATTTGGCGTTTGGCGTCCAACATTTCTGTTTTTCTATACACGGCCCGAGCATCATTCGCCAACTCCATCACCGTTCCGATGTACTCACTCGGCGTAATAATGGAAATACTCATAAAAGGCTCTTCGATTTCTTCAATAAACGTTGGATCCGGATATTGGCTGGGATTTTCCATCAGCAGCTCTTCACCATTTGTCTTGGTGACCTTGTACGTGACGTTTGGCGCAGTTAACACGATATCAATATTAAATTCACGCTCGATCCTCTCACGGATAATATCCATATGAAGCAATCCCAAAAATCCGCAACGGTACCCAAAGCCCAAAGCCTGAGAGGATTCCGTTTCAAATTGCAGTGACGCATCATTTAATTTTAATTTTTTAAGCGCTTCGCCCAATTCCTTAAATTGTTCCGTATCGACAGGATACACACCCGAAAACACCATAGGTTTGGCTTGTTTATACCCATCCAAAGCTTGTTCGGCGGGCTGCTGGTAATCCGTCATCGTATCGCCCACACGCAAGTCTTCTAAGCTTTTAATCCCAGTAATAACATAGCCAACATCGCCGGCTGACAGGCTTTGCATAGGCGTCATCGCAGGCTTAAAACAGCCTAATTCCGTGACTTCCGAATGGCGGTCCGTGGCCATCATCTTTATTTTTTGCCCCGCACGGATTGAGCCGCTAAAGACCCGAACATAGCCAATGACCCCACGGTATTCATCGTACTTTGCATCGTAAATAAGTGCTTTTAAACGGGTATCCGGCTCCACTTTTGGAGACGGAACACGGGCAACAATCGCCTCTAAAATATCTTCAATCCCAATCCCAGCTTTTGCACTGGATAACAAACAATCTTCCGGAGGAATCCCAAGTGCAAGATTAATTTCGTTTAATACACGTTCAGGCTCGGCTGCCGGCAAGTCGATTTTATTTACAACGGGAATAATTTCCAAATTATGCTCTAACGCCAAATAAAAATTTGCCATCGTTTGCGCCTCAATTCCTTGAGAGGCATCCACAAGAAGCAAGGCCCCTTCGCAAGCAACCAAAGAACGGGACACTTCGTAGCTAAAATCCACGTGGCCGGGCGTATCAATTAAGTTCAAGATATAGGTTTCCCCATCTTTTGCAGTGTATTCCATACGTACAGCCTGCATTTTAATCGTGATGCCGCGCTCACGTTCCAAATCCATTGAATCCAGAAGTTGTTCCTTCATATCGCGATCGGCAACCGTATGCGTAAATTGGATCAAACGATCCGATAACGTCGATTTTCCATGGTCAATATGAGCGATAATGCAAAAATTTCGTATGTTTTTCATATAAAAAAGTATATTGTCCTTTCCGAAAGATAAAAATCCTTTTAATATGTGCCAATGTTGGAACGCTCAGTGGCATCCCTTACAGCCCAATGTAGAGATCGTCATATTATCGTCATCGGCGATTTGATGCTAGATGAATACCATTGGTGCAGTGTCAGTCGGATTTCTCCGGAAGCTCCGGTGCCTGTCTGCCGCGTTGAAAGAACCACATTGGTTCCCGGTGGAGCAGCAAACGTTGCACACAATATTCTTAGCCTCAATTCTAAAGTATCCCTATGCGGATTTATTGGTAAAGATAGCTCGGGTGAAAAGTTATGGGCACTTCTAAAAGAAAACAAGATTGCCTCAGATGGCGTTATTCAAACCAATACCCAATCCACCATTTTAAAATCACGAATCGTTGCAGGCCAGCAGCATATTGTCCGTGTTGACCGAGAAAGTACCGTACCGTTATCTCGGGCACAGCAAACACAATTGTTTCGCCATGTGGAGTCTATTATTGATACAGCAGATGCCCTGCTGTTATCCGATTATTTAAAGGGAACGCTTACCGATTCATTCACACAAAAATTGATTACTCTAGCCCGCAGCCGAAAAATCCCCGTTATCGTGGATCCCAAAGGCGACCGTTATATCAAATACAAAGGCGCTACCATCCTAACCCCCAATTTCTCCGAGTTTAAAGCCGTCACAAAAAAGCGATGTGACTCTGAAAAAGAAATTTTATCGGAAGGAATAAAGCTTACAAAAAACTTAAAATTAGATGCTCTTCTTGTAACACGTTCCGAAAAAGGCATGTCCTTAATTTCAAGAGGCAAAAAAAGTGATATCCCCACCCTAGCCCGTGAAGTGTTTGATATTACCGGCGCCGGCGACACCGCCATTGCCATGTTGAGCTTGGGCATTGCAAGTGGATTAACAATGGAAGAAGCGTCGTATTTAGCCAATGCGGCAGCAGGAATTGTAGTTGGGAAAGTGGGAACATCAACAACAACATTAGCCGAAATCAAAAAAAGTTTTTCACATGCATAAACTGCCTTCCGAGCAAAAAATCGTATCGTTAGATGCCTGTTTGGCGTTTAGAAAAACGTGTAAGGAAAATGGAAAACGCGTGGTGTTTACGAATGGGTGTTTTGATATTCTTCATATCGGACATACAACGTATCTGCAGCAAGCAAAAGCATTAGGAGATGTTCTGATTATCGGTATCAATTCCGATGCATCGGTATCCGCACTTAAAGGCCCCAAACGACCCATCAATTCCGAAGCCGATCGCGCAGGTGTTTTAGCCGCATTGGAAGCGGTGGACTGTGTTGTTGTGTTTAAAGAAAGTACCCCCATTGAATTGTTAGAGGCATTAAAGCCGGATATCCATGTCAAAGGAGGCGATTATACTGCGGAAACGTTACCGGAGTTTGAAACCGTCACTAAAAACGGGGGACGCGTCGAAATCCTGTCCTTTGTGCCCGGAAAATCAACAACGGCTATTATCCAAAAGATATGAAATAACCTTATGTGAAAGGGGCGCAGCCGTGCCAATGTCACATGAAGCCCCTAGCCCTCTATTTTAGCTGAAAGCGAACCGTAGCATACGCACGAATTTCTTTTAGCCCAGCTTCCATATCCGGCTGGCCAGCAGAGCTGTCTTCGCGTTTACTCATCATCATGATGGGGTATTGGCCCCCACCTTCTTTCTGTACATTAACATCGCGGATTTGAAGTACATCCCCCAGTGTTGCCCCGACGCTTTTTGCTAAGGCTTCTGCCTTTGTTTTTGCATTTTCTACAGCGCGTTGTTGGACTTGGATACTGAATTCGTCAATTTTCCCAAGTTCAAACCAAACCCTCAGCGTATGATCTCCGGCCTCTGATGGCAGTTTATGCATAAATTGGTAGTAGGCCTCTTGGTTAGTAAACACAATCGTTAAAGAAGACCGTGCAAAATAGCCTAAAAACTCTTGTTTGGTATGTTCATTTTCGTAGCGAGGTTGGACATCTACAAAATTGGTTTCAATGAGCTTGGAATCCGATTGAAATTTTTTTGCAAGGTCGATAATTTTACGTGTGGCTTTACTCGCCTTTTCTTTGGCATCTTTTAAATTAAAATCCTGCCGTTCAACCGTAATTGAAATATGCACTTCGTTTGGAGGAACAGAAATCATGCTGTCTCCCTGAATTTCAATAAAACGAGCAGTAGTTTCTTCGGCATAAGAAAGAGTCTGTGTTGCGGCAAGAAAACTAATACCAACAAAAAGCAATGCTAATTTTTTCATAAGTGCCTCCTAAAATTGTCCGGTTTTGAGTAAAACAAGCGTACAGGCTTCAATGGGTTTAACCCCAGCACCTGTAAGCAGATGTGCAAGTTCGGGGTTTTCAGCACCCGGGTTAAAAATCACACGTTTGGGTTTCATTTCTAAAAAGTCGTCCCACATGGCATCAGAATTGGCTTTGGAGACATACATCGTCACGGTATCAATAGGTCCGGGGACTTGTTCTAAGGAAGAATAAACAGGCATTCCTTCAATCCCATGTAAGGTAGGATGAACGAGAAAAACAGTGTGTCCGTGAGTAAGTAATTCATGCAAAGCTTTGTTCGCATACCGCTCGGGTTTAGGTGAAGCGCCAACAATGACAACCCTTTCTGACATAATTTGGCAGTATAGCATTTACAGGAAATACAAAAAACACGTAGAATACCGCGTCTTAGACATACCACACGCGCCTGTAGCTCATTTGGATAGAGCGTCTGACTACGGATCAGAAGGCGGGGGGTTCGAATCCCTCCAGGCGCACCATACACCGTAGAACTCGGGAATACCCAAAACTTGAATAAAAATAAAATGACTGAAAATGGATTTCCTATGATTTTCCTATAGCTTTCACAAAATACCACCCATCAGTGATTCTAGCTTCTACTGTCCAGTTATTGGGGGCAGGTCAGCTAGATTATAAATTTAAAAAAATGTAAGCACCTTTGGCATTTGTAGATATATAAAGAAAACATATACAATACACAAATCGAGTCCAGAAGAATGCTTATTAGTAAGAAAGAAAAATATAATGAAAACAATAATTCAAAAACGTAATTTCGGGGCCAGTAATCTGCAGGTTTCTCAGTTGGGGCTGGGCTGTATGGGGATGAGTGAGTTCTATCAGAATCAAAATGAAGAAGACTCTATAAAGGTCATTCATTATGCTGTTGAGCAGGGTATTAATTTTTTTGATACGGCCGATATGTATGGGCCATGGACAAATGAACTACTGTTGGGCAAAGCAATAAAAGGCATACGAGACCAGGTTATTATTGCTACAAAATTTGGAGTTTTGAGGGGTGAAAACCGCTCCTTTTTAGGGCTTAATGGAAAGCCCGACTATGTAAAGGCGGCTTGTGAGGAAAGCTTGAAAAGGTTAGGGGTTGAGTATATAGACCTCTACTTTTTACATAGAGTTGACCCAAAGACGCCAATCGAAGATACCGTTTCTGCAATGGCAGAGTTAGTAAAAGAGGGTAAAATTGGATACCTTGGGTTATCAGAAGTATCGGAAGACCTCATTAGACGAGCGCATAAAATACATCCTATTACGGCCGTTCAAACCGAATATTCATTGTGGAGTAATGACTTGGATGCGGTGTTCGCAGTTTGCAGAGAGCTTAATATTGCTATGGTGCCCTATAGCCCTTTGGGAAGAGGCTTTTTGTCTGGGAAATATAAATCACTGGATGATTTCGAGAAAGGTGACTTTAGGAGTACCAATCCAAGATTTAGTAAAGAGAACTTTGCCAAGAATCTGGAAATCGTTAAAAAAGTTGAAAATATAGCGCAATCCAAGGGGGTGACTCCCGCGCAAATCGCGCTGGCATGGGTCATCTCCAAAGGTGATGACATTTTCCCTCTGACAGGGACAAAGAGAATTGAATATTTACAAGAAAATATAGAATCGCTCAACGTACACTTGGAAGACGATGATAGTGAGGCATTGAATAACTTATATCAGCTGGTT
>Ga0114968_10002508_pt1 | contig 14003 bp, 15 predicted proteins | sample M_130807_EF_Meta_FD_87020 | JGI IMG/M metagenome (GOLD analysis project Ga0114968, IMG submission 87020) | Freshwater microbial communities from Lake Montjoie, Canada to study carbon cycling - M_130807_EF_MetaG | ecosystem: Environmental > Aquatic > Freshwater > Lake | place: Lake Montjoie... | reverse complement strand
TCCAACGTGAGAAGGCTTACGAAGTTCACGTCAACGATTTTGCGGTCCTTGATGCGAACATCGGTCAGGCAGTAATCCCAAAGACCCGGCGTGTGTTCTGCAAAATCCTCCACATGCCCCCAAGGCAGGAAGCATCCGCTGTCAACAATCGTCACTGTGTCGCGGAATAGCTTTGCAAACGGATGCTTCGCCGCCCTGTGCCGGTGCCCGATTACCATGTCTTGGGTTGCGTCATTGCCGATTGAGTTAAGGTGCCTGCCGGAATACGGCTTGCCCATAATCGTCTGGGGGATGTGTGTGAAGGCAACGCCGCCGATAAGGTGCGGGGCTGCATATGGCGAGTAAGTAAAGCCCGCGTCGGTCATCATTTCGTTGTAAAGCGCGTGGTACATGCCCCACGATGCGGGGGCCTTGTCCTCGGCGCGGTAAAGCCGGTTTTCGTGGTTGCCCACGGTCTTGTGCTTCTCAGGCTTCCAATTCCCAAGCCCAGCACTAAGAGCGGCAAATGCTTCCTTGCCGGATGCTATGTCCGCAATAAATGTCCCCTTGGCCCGCCCGTTGTAGTTCTCATCGGGGATGTGGAAGCACAAAGAATTCATGTTCAGGAAGTCGCCAATGCTCAAAAGCACGTCATGCTTTTGCTCGGCGCAATATTTCCCAGCCCAATAGAAACGGCTTTTGTCGGGGATGGCTGGGTCGTCGTGGGCGTCACCCATGACTAATACCCGGTAAGTATCAGTCTCCCCGCGCGTGTCTTGGCGTATGGTGAAGTTAGGGCGCGAAGCCTTTTTCAGTTCATCCCGGAGCCGGTCAACCTCCGACCGCAGCCCGTCAACAATCGGCTGTAGCGGGTTGCTAGGCTCTGCCTTGGGAACCTCAACCGAGGGCGTCACCCCCGCCCTCTGCGCCAGTTCAAGCTGGTACTTATATGTATTAACGTTGCGCCCAAGTAGCTTCGACGCCTTCGCCTTGTTGCCCTCTGCCCTAGCAAAAGCGTTTACAACCTCTTGCATCACCTCACGGCTTAGCGGGGCCTGGGTCATCCGGGGAACATTTTGCTGACAAAGGGAAGGCTATGCACAACCAACCAGCCCAAGACCGCCAGGACCGCCCAAAACAGCTTCTTTGACTGAGCAGAGCAATCGGTGATGTGCGCCTGAAGCTGCTTTGACAACTCGGAGATGCGGTCGTTCATCATCTCGGAAATTTTGTCGTCTTGCCGGCGGTTGTGTCTGCTATCGTCGGGAGCCACGTCACATCTCCTATAGGGTGTGCCTTGGAAGTGCCCCGGCCCTAGTTCGCCGCTGGGGTCGGGGTGCGCCGTTAACTTATGTTAATCCTTTGGGGGGGGGGGTTTCTGGGTTAGGCTCAGCCCATGTGGTACGTGATCCAGATGCTTGGTTTTATTGCTGGGGCGTGGCTTGCCGCGTCGTCTAGCCGCGAGGGCGGCCTTGATATGGGTGGCCCAGCGATTGCGGTTGTCGGCCTGCTTGGAGCCCTGGCGTTCCATTACTGCGCTCATGGCCTAATCTGGCTCAGCGGTTGGCTGGGCCTTTCCGATGCGCCCGGGGGCGTCACCCATGAAGCTGCCGACCATTACTTGAACCCGCCTGCGGCTCGGCTCCCGCGCAATAGCCCGAAGCTGCTCAATGCTATCGGGACTAGAAAGAACGCGGTCGAGGATTGAGTAAGTCGAGCGCAGCCGCGCGTTTTGCACCGAATCCCAAATTGATCTTCCAGCGGTAGATACCGCCCTGCCAACGGCAGACACCGCCCCAGGCTCGGCCAAATCTTGACGAATAAAGTTATTGTAGGACGTGGGTGATCCGGCCATGTAGCGGTTGCCCTGCGCGCGATAAACCGCCATCACCCGTTCAAAGCCGTTCCAAATACGTGATCCATCCGGTAGCGCACGAATTGCGGCCTCTACGTTTGCGGCTTGGCGCGGCTCCAATTCGGTCGCGCCAAGTGTCTGCTGGTTGAACTTGGCACCAAGGCGCGAGGTATCGGAGACCACCGCCCCTTTGGCCGCGTCAAGTTTGTCGTGGAGGTATTGTTTGACCAGCGCGGGAACGGCATCCCCATTAGCTTGTGAAATTGCCGCCGCCGCCTTGGTTATGTCAGCCGGCGTTTCGTTTTTGGGATTGATGAATATCTTGGCCGAATCACTCAGCGGGCGATTAACCGCGCCGATGCTTTTGTCATTGTTGACCAGCGCGCCAATAAGTCCGCGCTCGGCATCATTGACCGGCTGAGACAAACTTTCCCATGCTTGGCGGGCTTGTTTGAACTCGGGCGAAACCGTGTCCAAAACTTCAAGCAATGATTTTTTTGCGTCCATTGCGGAGGACGCAAGCTTGCCTTGCCCGCTGGTTGTGGCTTTGCCAACAATGTCATCAAGCGCAAACTTGATGCCGTTTTGCATTTTTTCGAGGTCGGTAATTGGCCTGCCGTAGCGGTCGACCATAACCGTGCGCGCCAGTTTATCCATGACCGGGCGCATCGCGGGCTGCGTATCACCGATTTCTTTGAGCTTTGCAAAAATTGGGGCAGGGTCAATGCCGACCGGAGTGCTGGCAAACGCAGCTTTGTATCCTGGGCTTCCAGCGGATTCGCGGCCAGCCTTGAGGGTATCAATTGCGCCCTTAGCGCCGGCCTGTACGGCGTCTGCACCCTCGCGCGGGGTGAGGGAGGATATGCTGTCAAGCTGCTGTCCAGACACCCTAGATGCGTTTGTGCCGCGCTCGGCCATAGCCGCGCGCGTGTTCACGCCAAGCGGGTCTTGCTCAAGTAGTCGCTGAATCTGAAGCCCATAATTGCTGTTCATGGACTCAGGAGCCGTCAGCGTTCCCAAGCCAAAGGCATTCGAGTCACGTTGAAGCGCCTGGGCTTCATCTAGCGGAGTGCGCGCGTCTCTTAGGATGTTTCGCGCAACGGTGCTGGGCTGCGGACGCAACCAGCTATAACCACCTCCAACAGCACCGCCGCCGAGAATTCCGCCCAATACTTCCGCCAAGGGGCTTTCCGGGAATAAATCATGCCCAGCCTGCGCGCCGATGCCCCCGCCCGCACCAGCAAGGGTGGATAGGGCTGTGGGACCGCCAAAGACCATTGCAGAACCAGCACCCACGGCTGCTTTGTTCGCGTACTTCCCAAGCGGCGTCTCAAATTGATACGCGGGTGCAACTTTCTCGAATTGCGACATAATATCCGCAGACGTGGGGAACCCGCCGGTCTGGGGAGGTTTGGGCATATCAATCCCGGCCTTGCTGGCGAGAAAACCGACAAGGTTGCTTAGATCGCCCGGCATACCGCCTACAGCGCTTAGAATTTGCGCCGCCGTTGTTTCAACCGCGCGAGCGCCATTGTTGATGCCCTTGACCAAAGGCGAGCGAGTGTCGGCGTCCTCAATGACATACCCGCCTCGCGCTTCTGGCACGCCGTATCGCTTCGCCATATCCTTTAGGTCAGGAGATGCGTCTACAGTTCCGGGCAAGGCATCTTCAATTACAAACGGCATTACTGCGGCCTGATTATCTTTCCGGGATAGGACGGGCTTGTGTACGTGCCATCCGCCTGCCTCACGGCGTCGGGCGGGAGGCTTTGAATTACGTTGGCCATTGGCTTGGGTGCGGTGGGCGCACCCGGAATTTTCGGCGGTCCGGCGTTCAAATCCTTAAGGAGCGCGTCATACTGGTTCTGCTTTGCGCCAAGCTCCGCCAAAGCAATCCCCGCGTTGGGATCGCTTTGCCGGCCCTTGAGCATCGACCTATAGGACTCGATGTTGCCTTTGTGCTTGGCCTCGATGCGCGCAATAAGGAAAGGAGCCGCCTGTGGGTTCGTCTTAAGCTGCGGCGCCATCTTCTCTGCAAAGTCGCGGTCGCTATTGGAGGGGTTCGCGCCGAAGGCCTTGATAACTGAGCGTGTCAGTTCTTTAGATGCAGCGTCATAGTCCGCACTGGCTTTGGCGTTATAGAACTGGTTCACCGTGTTGGGGTCCACGCCCAAGCCGACAAGGACGTTCGAGACGGTCTCCTGTGCTGGGGCCAAAGCACCGGGCTTCAGGCCATCATCTAGCGCCTGCTTCATACGCCCAAGCGAATAGAGCGACTCAAAGCTGCTCATAGCGTTGGTGCGGCCTTCTGAGAGGGCGTTGCTCGAAAGCTCTGTCAGCGCCTTGGTCTGGGGCGTCATGTTCACGTCAACACGCGTTGAGGGCTCGCGGACTTCAACCCCGCCGGACTTAAGCGCCGCTTCAATTTCGTCTTGCTGTGTGGCCGCGTTATAGGAGCGTGTTGGGCCAGCCACGGGCTTAATCGTGACTAAATCAGCCTTGGGCGCAGGCTTGGCAATGGATGGCGCAATGGTCTGCAAATTAGATCCGCCCGGACCCATCGAGACAATCGACTCATCATCCTTCTTGGTCATGATTTTGGGCGGTTCCGGGAACACGCTAACAATCGCGCGAGCCTTAGCCGTCTCAGGATCTGCCAGTGCCGCAAGCTTCTGCTGCGCAATCATTGGCATCTGCGGGCCACCGCTCTGCCCGGACTGTAGGCCGCGCAAGAGAGCGCCCAGGGCTGACTCCTGAGTCTGTTGCTGCTCAATAGCCTTTTCCTTCAGGCCATAGTTTTGCAGCCCCGCCATCGTTTGCGGGATCAGGATATTGCCTAGCGTGGTTCCAAAGTCGCCGCCTTTAGCCGCCACTTGCGCCTCCTTTAGCAGCCATGGTCTGCGGGATGATGGCGTTGCCTACCATTTTGCCGAAGGAGCCATTGCCGTCCTGACTTCCCGTCTTGATGGCCATAACGTCGTATGTGCCGTCCTCCTTTTTGGGGAGTTCACGGTAATGCGGCATCATGGGCGAGCCTGTCGGGTTTGCGAATGTTCTGGCCGCGTCCTCTTTTGATTGGCCCCAAAAATTTGGGTTAATCATCGCGGCCTGGCTCCATGGGTCACCTGGGGAGCCACTTCCGCTTGCTAGTGCTTTAAGCAGTGCGTTTATGTCCATGTGAAAACCTTACCCGAGTGAAAGGCCGCCGCTCTTGCCAGAGCTTGAGCCTGTGCCGGAAGTGGTGCCGCTTGAGGTGCCGGAGGTGATGCTTTTTAAGATGTTCTCAAGCGTGGTCTGCGTGCTGCTGTCATTGGTGGCGGTTGACGTGCCGGTTGAGGTGCCGGTTGAGGTGCCCGCGCTAGTTCCTGTGTTGACGCCCGCGCTTGTTCCGGTGTTGGACTGACCAAACGCCGGAACTTGGCTTCCCAAGAAGCCCGCGAGATTCGCAATGCCTCCCTGCGATAACGAAGCGTTAGTGTTTGCCGCCCCGGTCTGCGCGCCGTACTTAGCCCCGAGGTTGTTGGTCCAATCCCGGATCGCCTGCATGGAGAGGTTATCGTTTACGTTCTCTTGCCCAGCGTTGAACATTTGGGCCTGTTGCTTGTTGCCAACGTTTTGAACGTTTGCCTGATATTGCTGCGAAGCGTCAGCCATCGCCGGGGTAAGCGCAGTCTTGAACGCATCCGAACGCAATCCGCCCAACGTGCTGCCAAGGGCGCGCGTGTAGTCGTCGGCCAACTGTCCAGCGGCAACACCCTCACGCCCGTTGCCCATCGCCCCGCCGTACTTGGCTTGAAGCTCGGTTAATCCCTGCTTATAGCCCTGCGTCAAATCGTTGCGGGTGGCGTCTACGACTTGCGACAAATACGGGTTTTGGTAAGCGTCCGTGTAAGTCGAGGCCGTGGGAGACACAACATAATCGGGGTTGGCAATCGTGTGGGCTTGGTGGTTATCCCCCACATACTGCGACATAACCTGGCCGCCGTAATCCAAGGCGTTGCCGTAGTTCTGAGCGGCATTAGTGTTGATGCCCATCGCCGCCAACTGCTGCGGGGTCAGGCCGCTGTTACCAGACACAAGGCCCTGAAGCAAATCAGAGACAGATCCAAACCCTGCGGTTGGGGTCGCGGTCGTGGTGCCCGTCTGTGTGCCGTACTGCGATCCGGTCTGTGTGCCGTACTGCGATCCAGTTTGCGAACCGGTCTGCGTTCCAGTCTGCGTGCCCGAGGTTACGCTAGTGCCGGTCTGGTTCTGCGTCGTGTCCGTCTGCCCAGACGTGGAGCCGCTCATGCTTCCGCTCTGGTTCTGGTTGCCGCTTTGACCGCCCTTGCCGACCGCCATCTTAGATGTCCTTGTGCATGTAGACGCCGCCTCGGGTCCAGTCAGATGGAACACGCGACCAACCCGCACGCCCGGCCCCGAGGATGCGGGTGCAGCCGTTTTCTTTGGCGAAGGGGATCAGTTTCTCGGTTTCCATCTTCCTCAGTTCCTCAAGGTCGCCGCCGCAGATAAACACGCTCAAAATCTTCATGCGGGGCATTTGGATAAACTCAGTCACCGCAGCGGCATTCTCTCCAGCCCAAAGCCGAAAGTGACCGGCTCCAATCATCAGGCACACATCATCAATCGTGTGGGTGCCCTTCGTTTCAACTAGCGCCGGCTCAAGTATCGGCTTCGCCTTATCCCAGGCCGCAAACAGACTCAAAACGCCATCCCTGTATCTTCAATGTCCATTGTCAGTAGTCCGGTACGCATAAAAGCCGGGGAGCTGTTCCCGTAAAACCGGTAGCCGACGAACCTCCCAATAGGCGGTCCCGCCAACAGGTCTAGTTTCTCGGTTGCCGAGGTAAAGTCGAATGGTCCCGTCGAAACGGACGTGCTTTGTGCGTATTTGTAAGCCGAGGCGCGCATGGTCGCGCCGCCCATTAGGCCTGCGAAATCGGGGTACAGGCTGTTGACCTTGTAGAGCGTGTCGCCGTTGCCAATCTTCAGCAGGCCGGTTTCCAGCGACCAGGAAAGCGCGCCCCCATTAACGGTGCTACCCTTCTCATGAAAGTAGATGTATCCGTCCGTGTGAGCAGCTACCGGGAAGCCCAAAATGCTCGCGTCAATCCAAGCGGTGATGTCAAAGGTGCCGTTCGCGAAGCAGCCCACAATGCCGGGATTAGTCCCTGGCGGGGGCGCGATGGCTTCCTGGGTGCAAAGCAGGGTGTAGCGGGAGCATTCGTTCCCATCCCGTGAATCCGGGTAGAACCAAGCCACCTCGTTAAACTTGCCATTCGGGCCAGCGTAAATCTTGTCCTGCTGGACCGCCGCGATGTGGTCGAATACGTCCTTGGACATGGTGGACTTAATCAACACCGGTACCCCGCCCGAATAGGCGTAAGTGGTGCCCTCGGGGGTCATCCAATACGCCCCGGTTCCAAGTACCGCCGCAGCGTTGGCCCCAATGAGCCCGCAGTTCACGCCAACAATCCGGGGGCTGTAGACAATCCCGGAGTTGTTCACATAGGTCAGCGCGTACAGGGCTTTGTCGGTCCAGATGAGGATTTCGGTCCCGGCGACCTTGGCGGCGACGATCCGGCTTCCGATGCCAAGGGTGATGTAGCTTGAAAGGTTGGTGCTGGAAGGCGTCCAGATTTGTTCACCGCCCACCGTGGAGCCAATGTCGGACCAGCGCACATGGAGTGGGTTAAAGTTGCTGGTGGCCGCTTCCACGGTCCCGCAGGCCATAACGAAGCCCTCGGGGGTTACGAGGACACAGGTATTCGTGGTGGGTGCGTTCGGGACAACTTCAGCCTGGGTGTACTGAGTCACCGAAACGGTATCGATGGTCCCGGTAAAGCCTGTGCCGGTGAATGCCAAGGTCTTAGCGCTGCCCGCGTTAAAGAACGTGCCTTCGTAGGTGCCGTTTGCAGCAAGGGCAGACCAGCCGGTAACGTTTGTGCCGCCCACTGATACAGCTACAGTTCCGGCAGCAAAGGCGCTCAGCACGAAGCGAATGAGGCAGAAGCAATTGGCGGGTATTGTGATGCTCTGGGATAGCGCCGTGTTTGACAGCGTTGCGGTGACCGCGTTGGCTCCATAAGCCCACCCCGCCCCCAGGGTCCAACCCGTCGCCGAACCGGTAAACGTTCCATTCGTGACAAGCTCAGCGTTTGAGGTTGTGGGTCGCCATTCGTAAATCTTCCCACCACGAGGCGAGGCGATGAAGTTCTGGACGTAGTTCCCAAGGCTCCAAGTGCGGGCGGATACGTCAGAGCCAGTCGCGGGGCTACTGTAGGTGCTGCCAGTCGAGTAAACGCCCGTTCCGTACCCAAGAGCGCCGATGGAGTTGACCAGGCCAGGCGCGAGAAATTGCCAATAGTTTACGGTCGCGGCAGTAGGGCCAGCGTTGCTGGTGGCGGTCTGGGCTGCAGTGAAGGTGAACTGATTCGCCGTGACTACGGACGCAACGATATACCAAGGGCTTGGGGTCGTGGTCGAAGCCGCAGCGGTGTTGATCGTCACACCGCCCACGGTCGTGGTCGTGGAGTTGAAGAACCGGAACGCCTGCCCTTGAACCAATCCATGAGCAGTCCAGTCGCACGTCACAACGGCGGAACCGTTTACCGTAGTGATGTTCACGGCCACATTGCCGCGCGCCACAACGGGAGTGCAGTCATAGGGCAGGCTGTCCGTCAGGGCGTAGAGGTTGCTGTTGGTGCCCGCCGCAAGCCATTTGACGGTGCTAATATCCGCCCACGCATGAAGCGCCCGACAAGTACCGGTCAGAGCCGTGGTTGATAGGTATTCCCACCCGCCAAACACCTGCGGCAGACCGCGCACAAAGCGAATCTTGTCAGACGATACGAAAAAGCCCTCCGCTTTCGCGGGGGTGTCGTCAACATAGACTCCTGGGTTAAGGGGGATTTTGGTGAAAGACATTAGGCTTTCGGCCAATTCCCCAGCGTTGCGGTCAAGTCGGCGTCGTTCTGAGCGTACAGATCAAGGAACTGCTGCTTGGTGAGGGATACCGGCTGCGCTTCGACCGATGGCGGGTCGGGATGCTCGATTGTTTCGGTCGTCCCGTATTTCGGATCGGGAACTGGCTCACCATCGCTATCAAGCTGCGGCTGATCCGTTCCTTCGATCAGAAGATACTTGTTGTTGTATGTGATGACTTCGATCATGACGTTACGCTCTCAGCCGGAATGCCGGCACAAGTGGTGTCACCGAGGCAAACGCCACACGCAATGTGGCTGTTGGAGCAACCGCAGTTGATGGGGCCGCGCCATATGCTGTGTCTACGTAATGCGCGACAGGCATGGCGTTCGCGCCCCAGTTAGTGCCAGAGTCGTTAATGCTGCCGATCACGGAGTAGTTGTTGATCCCAAGCGCCGAGCCAACGGCGGTCGCTGCCGGGAATGGCGACATGCCGTACATGGATGTTGCTGAGTCGTGCCATATAGCGCCCCAATATCGGCCAGCAGACGCCGCCCAAGATGAGGTAAGCGTCTGATATGCACTCGCCGCGCCAAGCGTGACTTCCCCGAAGTCTTTCGCGAGCGTGCCGGGACCGCCAGATGAGCCGTCATCATTGAAAAACATGATGCGGAATTTCTCGCCGCTGTCGCCAGCGCCTTGGTTGTAGGCGTTGACTCCGGCAAACGTGCGCGATTCGCTAATTGGCCAGTAGACGTAGTAGCAGCGGTTGGCCGTGGTCGTCACGGTACCGGTGTTGTCGGCATACCCAAGCGGCAAATATGTCGCCGTCGTGATAAGCCTTGGCAGCGGCGCTCCGTAGAAAGAACCAGATTGATTAAATAGACTCATAGGTCAATCCATCCTCTTGATGCGCCCGTGTAGTAAAAGAAGCCAATGCCCTCCCCGAGCGTCGCTTGCGGCGGGGTCGTGCTGCCGTAAAACTTCACGCTGTTTAGCGAGTGCGTGAGAAGCCCCGTCCCGAATTTAGCGAGTCCGAAAATGTCGCCAGCGGTCGGTGCAGCCGGCCAAACAACGGTGTATGAGGCGCTGGTTGTGTCGCAGGGCCACAGGGAGCCGACCGTCGCGGTGAAGCCGGCCGTTTGGTCAGGCTGAAGAACGAGGCCAAACTTGCCGATCACGTTCGCGCGGGTCTGATACTTCATCGCCCCGGCGGTTGCGTCATAAAGGGCAAAGCGATCCGTAGATGCGATATTCGTGGTTGCAAGGAGATTGGTGTAATCAAGCCCAAACTGCCGTTGCGCATTGCCTGTCGGGTTGAGGACGCTTGCGACAAGGCCACCATTAGTAAGCGCGGTGAACTTTGCCGACCCATACCCTGCCGTGGTGTCTGTGCCGCTGATGAGAATTGTTCCAGCGGTCGCCGGGAGGACCGCCGTAGCAATGGCGTTTTCAACAGCCGACCACGCCGGAATGTCGCGAGAACCAGTCGTGGGGCTAGTGATGCCCCCATAGTTGGGCGTGACGTTGTAAACATCGCTAGACCCATCGGTAGAGATGAGCGCGATGCGCCCAGTGGGGATCGCTACACCGGTGGTGGCGGCGAGTTTGATGGTCCCGGTGTAGCCGGTGTTGTTCCACAGGATGAAGCGCTTTGGGCGGCTCGGGATCGTGTAGCTAAAGGCAGCCGTGAGCGTGCCCGCGTTCCACTTCAGGAGCGCGACTTCCGTGGTGTTTGTGGTCGAGTAGTTAGTCTCAGATACGGTGGTGTCGCCGTTGATCGTGACCGCGTTGAACTTGCTCGCCAGATTAGAAAGCACAATCAGGTCGTTATTCAGGTTCGGGTCGCCCCAAGTGTTGAGGTTCTCCCCCGCCGCTTGAAGCTTGATGCCGATGTTGTTGCTGTCAGCAGAACTCATACGGCAGTTCCTTGGAGGTAGTACCAAGCGGTGCCGTTGCACACGGCGACAAACTTATTTCCCGCGCCATCGCTCACGGCGATCTGACGCCAAAGCCATTTCTTATCCGTAGGGGTTGGCAAGGTGGCGACCGTGTAGACCGGGAGCGGTCGGGTCCACAGTTGCTCAAGCGCAATCTCAATCGCCTGCTTGAAGCGGTGCGCCCAACTCGGTGCGGTCTGGTCGAGGTTAATCATGTGCCCGCCAGGAAGTTGCCCCAGCCATAGCCGGGACCATTGCCAACCATCGCGGACGCTTCCGAACGCAGGCGAATGTTTTCAAAGCGCGAGGAATCTTGATCCGCGACCTGCATCATCCCAACGCGGAACATCTTCTCCCACGGGGCGGGGTTGAAGCTCGGGCCAAGCCACGGAGCCATGTGCAGGATTGTCCCGCCGAGGTACACAATCGGCGCGGCCTGCAAGAGCCAGTTGGTGCCCTGCGTGGCGAGAGGGCCAACTTGCTGGTAATAGTCGAGCGTGATCTGGAACGCCTGATAGGGAATCGGGTCCAGATAAAGGTTGCTGCCCTGCATAAAGAACGTCTCAGGGATGGACTGCACCCGCGCCGAGTCAGTCACGGAGATGGGAGCAACAGGTCGGCCCTTCAGTTCACGGCGGATGCCCGAAAACGTGATGTAAATGCGCCGGGTTTCCAGCCAGTCAGTTGGCAGGGCGAGAGTCTGGACGCCCGGAGTGCAAGTCAGCGTGGTAACGGCTTCCTGCGCGCCAACACGCAAGCCGTCTAGCTGATCCCCATCGCCATAGTTGATGGTGGTTTCGCACATTTGAACGCCAAGCGGCAGAACGTCCGCCAGGTCGTTACGGTGCAAAAACCCATTTTGCGCGTTAATCGCGGCGATGAGGTTCGTATAAGACGAAAGCGATAGTGCAGCCATTTATCGCCCTAAAAATAACCGGAGGGAGCAAATGAAGCCCCCTCCGGTGTGAACCCATAAGCAGCGACTACTTTTTGTCGCGGCCCTTGGACTTCTTGACCGCGAGGCGAGCGGCGGCGATTTCGGCCTTTTTGGCGTCGGTGACGACAAACTTGCCAATTGCGCCTTTTTCGTTGAACTTCTCGGCCATGTTGGTTTCCTACTAGCTCGAAATCTTGACGGCGAGTTCGGGGCGGATCGTCTTGTATCCGTAGAGGATGTCGATACGAGTCCCGATGGTGTCGGAGGTCATTGCGTAGTCGCTCAGCACGCGCATCGAGATGCCGTCCTGAACTTCGCGAGCGGCGAAGTGCAGACCCTTCGGCAGCACAAGGTCGGCAGACACGAAAGCGAACGCATCCTTGTGGAAGCAGAGGGACTGACGGAGAACACGCGAGGTGTTGCCAATCTTGGTCAGAAGCTGGCCAGAGATGGCGGTCGAAATCACGTTCTGGGTCGCACCCGACATGACAATCGAGGGCGAGAACGCGATGGACGAAGTGGTGGAGGTCGAGCCCACCACGTTGGCCGCAGTCACCACGAACTGCTGCAACACGCCGGTATCGGCCTTCGATTCCGGGTGAACACGGTTCAGGGTGGCGATGGTGAACACGTCGCCCACCACGAACGTACCAGGCGCGGTGGACTGGTTAACGGTGATGGTGGACTGAGCCGTCGCAGGCACAATCGTGTCCGTCACAATCATGGTCGAGGTGGCAGAGTGAGTGCCAGAGGTCAGGTTGGTCAGCAGGGTGTTTTCGTAGAAGTCAAAGCCACCCGTGCGGCCCATCATGCCTTCGCGGTACTGCTGCTTGATCGCGTTCGCGTCCTGGAACAGACCTTTTAGGGCGTTAACGAGGTCGGCAGAGTCCTGCGTGGTCAACAGGGCGGTGCGGTTGTCGTCCTGCGGGGCCAAGGTATCGTTAAGTCGCTGGCGAGCGGCCAGAATGTTGCTCATCGACACCGAGGCGTTCGTGGTGTTGTCGATGGTGTTGTAGACATCGTTCTTCATCGAGAGGGCGTCAGACTCAACGCCCGCCGCGAGAACGGCCATCGCCGGGGACAGGATGCGCTTGGAGAAGTCATCCAAGCTCAGGGCCAAGTCAGCCGAGGTGAACTCGGTGTCCACGCCCTTCTGGGTCGCCACGGTCAGAGTGACCGAGGATTCCACAACCGCCTGAGTGGTGAAGGTCGCGCCGGTACGGACGGTGTACTGGTTGGGCAAACGGATCTTCAGCGAAGAACCGATTTTCGCGCCCGCTACGGCGAACGAGTCGTCGTAGGTGCGGTTGATGTTAGCGATGAAGTTGAGCTTCTGGTGCAGGATGCGCAGGGCTTCCCGAGTCACCATCGTAGGCGTAAGGAGTGTATTCGCCATGGGGCTAGGTGTCCTTGAAAGGAGTTGAAATCGGTCAACTCGTCTCGGGATTTGCCTAGCCGCTCGGGCCTACGGGATTACCCGTGCCGTCACGCCTTCGCCTCTCGGGATCGAAGTATCAGCGTCCCATGGTGTCGGTCATGGGACGCTCGTCAACAGCTATCTACGCGCCAGTTGCGCCTGGCGTTTCTTCAGCCAAACATCGGGCGGGTCTTTGTCGCTCGGAATATTAGACGACGCCCCGGAGTTGGCACGAACGCGCGGGGTGGGTTCCGGTTCAGGCTCGCCAGCAGCCTTAGCCTTGGCAGCGGCCTCGCGGGCGGCAGCGGCACGTTCGCGCGCAGTCCTGGCAGCTAAGGCGTCCTCAATGATGGTGACAACGGCGGGATGTTTAAGCCACGGGCCGACCACATCAAGCGGCAGGCCGGCGTCAGCAACCACCTTCTCAACATTTTTGGCACGCTCGGGCGTCCAATTCTTAATTTTAGCCAGAAGTTCACGCTCTGCCGCCGCGTCGCGTTCCGCCTGGGTCTTACGGGACTGCTGCTCTAGTTCCTGCCCTTTAGCTTGGGCGGACTGAAGCACTTTCATGCGCTCGTTCTGAAGGGCGGTGTAAGCAATCTGGCCTTTGCGGGCGGCATCCGGGTCTTGCTCAGCCCACGTCATCCAATCCTGCGGGGTCAGCTTGGAATAGGCCGACAACTGCTTGTCGATGCCCTTCAGTTCCGCAACCTCATCAATCAGCGCGGCCTTAAGTTCTTCGGTCTTAACCGCCCGCGCCTCACGCTCGGCAATCTGCGCCTCACGGGCCTTCAGTGCTTCCTTCTCGCTCTGGACCGTCTTTTGCAGACCGTTCCACGCTTCCTTGATGGGCTTGGCGACTTTGTATTTCTCGGGGCCAATCTCAAGCTCATCTAAGCCATCGTCCTCGGATTCTGGGGTTTCTTCCTCAAGGACAAGCTCTTCAGGTTC
>Ga0114968_10002500_pt1 | contig 14022 bp, 13 predicted proteins | sample M_130807_EF_Meta_FD_87020 | JGI IMG/M metagenome (GOLD analysis project Ga0114968, IMG submission 87020) | Freshwater microbial communities from Lake Montjoie, Canada to study carbon cycling - M_130807_EF_MetaG | ecosystem: Environmental > Aquatic > Freshwater > Lake | place: Lake Montjoie... | reverse complement strand
TTATTATCCCAAGTAGAAAAGGGGCAAAAACTCATTACGAGGGACGCCTATCTCAATATTGAAGGACCCTACCTCTTTGTACCTGAATTTGTAAGACGATGGAGACGTCAAGATAGTCGGCATGAAACTGTCAAATGTATCAATCGTGTCGTGAACGATGCTATTGCTTTACTTAAAAAAGATCCCTCTATGAAATCATACATACGTGCTGCCAAACCTGGTATCATGAATTTAAAAGAAACGTACTCCATGTGTCACCAAACCTGTGCACGTTTAGATATGATTTTAGATAAAGTAAAAGTATACGATTCGATTGAAGTAGAGTTGGACCCTGATTTATAAAGGTCGTTGTCCCTGAAGGTACGGAGGTAATTTAGGAATATAGACATTTGTAGGTGGTACGAACATGACCGTAGGCATTGATGTAAAAGAAGGTGTTGGGGTTGACGTAGGAAAGACATAGTTGTTACTTCCAATTCCAAACAAATTCGTTTCTAAATCCACTGCATTGGATGAGAGACGATTTGACGGCATATACTGAACATTGACGCCACAAGGATATGCGGGATTAGAAGATGTATTTTCTATTTGTAGGGTGGATTGTTTCTCTTGTTCATTGCGTTGGATACAAAAATTGGAATACATTTGTTTGTTACGGGTCCCTGCCATAACTATACAAAAGAATATAAAAATAAATATTCCAACATACTATGGAAGATATTCGAGATGAAGATAGAGGAAAAGAAACCATGGTCTTTGAAATTACTTCCATTTCCTTAAATGCAATCTTACAATTTTGTGTAGGGAATCCATATGAACACAAAGGAAAAGATCGATACAATGTGTATCTCGTCAAAAACGGCAAGGTCCATGGATGCGTAGGTCACTATGATGTAGAACAAGGTGAAGAGACTACTGATTCTGGAGGAAAAGATTTTGATGTTAAGAAATATCAAGAGCCGGATTGGTTGATTGAAGCCTCTTCTTCTTTGTTAACACGTGAGGTAGAGAAACCAAAAGAAAAAGAAAAACCGAAAGATAAGCCAGAAAAACCAGAAAAGCCAGAGATAAAAACATTATTTCGTGTAGTCGTTACGTCTGTTGCAGGCGATTGTTTCTATGACTCTGTAGTTCGCGCTGAAAAAGATGAGTATGATGAAGATAAGATTCGTGAGTTTAAGGAAAAACTCGGCACATTCATGACTACAGGAGAAAATAAAGCAAATTTGATATCAAAATACAAGACCATGGTAGAAGTAAGGGGACAAAAGGGAAAAACACAAACATTAATAGAAGATCCTTATTATCGTAAGTATTGTGAAATGCGTAATTCTGGTATGGATGAGAAAGACATTTTGGAACAAATGAAAAAAGACATCGCAGCAGATCCAAAACTTTCTAAAAAGGTAGACCCAGATGATTTTGAATTGTTGAAAAACGATGACGAATCACCTAATAAACCAGCCTATACCCAAGACATTTCTGCTTTATCGGATGAATATATTCGTGATTTTTTTGATAATAAAAAAGATTTAGAAGGAGATGACATTATTGATACCTTTTTAGAAAACTTTATGCAAAAAGATACATGGGCGGATGCATTTGTCATTTCACAAGCAGCAGTCTTTTTGAATGTTATTTTCTTGTTGTTAGTAGAAAAGGGAAAACGTGTAGAGGACTACACTGTATTTGACATGCAAGCACAACTAGAACATCCGATTGATAAAGATACACAATTTATTATTGCTGATTATCAACCACAGAAGCATTTTAAACTCATTGTAGAACAGCCTTACACAGGTAAATTTACAATCGATACACTTCCTCAAGTAATCAAGGATAAATTTCCTTTGTTTCAATCCAAAGAGGAAACATTACCAGCCGCTGCTACGGCAGACGAAGAAGCAAAAACGTATGAACCCGTTGCAGTAGATGTACCAAAGATTCCAGATGTAGTTGATAAGGTGACACATACGTTGGAAACGTTAAAAGGTAAGACCATGAAAGAATTAGAAGATATTATAAAGGCAGAGTTTCCTGATGTTCCACAATCGAGAGTAAAAAAGGATCATGGAAAACAAGGTCTCATTGATTGTATCTTGAACCCAGAAGATGAAAAATGTAAAAAGGCAAGTAAGGGTAAAAAGACCGGCGGAAATTTTACTCGGCGTAAGTAAGACAATCCCGACAAGAAGGTCTGTACGTATCATGCGGAGCATACTGATCTGCATTAGAAGATAGGCGTTTGGTAAAGGACGCTTTTTTACCACACAAGCATGTTGCATATAATTTTGTATACGAATCAGCAAAGGGTATCAATGACAAAATGTCACCGAATGTGTTTTGTCGGAAATCACCATCTAACCCATATACATAAACTTGTTTCTTTTGTCGAAGTGCTTCTTTGACAAAAGGAATCAAATCTGGAAAGAATTGTGCTTCATTGATAGAAATGATGTCTGCAGTAGACATGTCAATTGACATTAATGTTTTTGTTTTGATACAATGTATCGCTTCATCATCATGTGAATACAAAAGAGAAATGGAATAAGACGTTGCATCAGTAGTATCATAATCTAAAATCATGTGAACACCTTCTACTTTATTTTTGATCAAAGCGGATGTTTTTCCAGAGAACATGCAACCAATCGTAAGAGACAACATTTTAAACGTTAATGGTAGACTCCATTTCAATTTTAGTAGGGGTGGACCCCCTGCAGAACCAAGGTTCCGCGTCTCCTTTAATGTCCACAGGCGACGGAACAGAGAATTGGTCAACCTGGGTTCAAGGGAGGTGCGGAACCGTAGGTTCTGCTACATGCCAAATTGTGAAAAGTCATTGAGGACGGGTACTGGTAAGAATTCAGAGTTTGTGCTTGAATAATTGGGTACTTTTTTGCAATCAAACGATGGTTCGGGACATCTACCGCATGGAGGGCATGGTTGAGGATCAGGGCAAGCTGATTTTATTTTAGTAGGACCAGAAAGAAAGACAGTAGATGTATTGTAGGCGGGTAAATCATTTCTATTTTGTACAGGTGCACAACTACTACCATCTGCATTTTTTACGGTATAATTATCGGGACAACATCCGTATGTAGAAGCAGCGCAAGACATTGGAGCTGGTGCTGGCGTGGGTACTGGTGTGGGTGTTGGCGTTGGCGTTGGTGTTGGTGCGGGCGTGGGAGGAACGGGAGGGTAAGGAGAGCAATTACTACCAGTGTCATTTCTAGCGGTCACGTTATCAGGACAACATCCGTACGTAGAAGTGGCACAGCTGGGCGAGGGAGGGCAATTACTTCCGGTGGCATTTCTAGCAGTGATCATATCATAACAGCAACCATACTGGGTAGATGAACAACCACCAATGGGTGAATTACAAGTGCCATCGGCATTTCTAGCAGTGACGTTATCGGGACAACATCCATATTGTGTAGATGAACACCCGCCTATGATGGGGACAGAGGTACAACTTCCATCCGCATTTTTGTAGGATGTATTATCAGGTCCACAACATCCATATTTGCTATTAGAACATGAAAGACGATTTGCTAAACAACTACTACCATCCACATTCTTTGCGGTCACGTTATCTGGACAGCATCCGTATTGGGTAGCTGAACATCCACCAATTTTGATAGAAGCATCTAGACCGACAATACCGTTGGGTCCTTTGACAAAGGTACCATTGGGACCAGAGTAAATACCAACATTGTCGCCTTTGTAAAAGCCGCGTTTACCTCTTGGACCGATCGCACCAGTAGCACCTGGAGGACCAGTCGGACCAGATGGTCCAGGTAATCCACTTAATCCGTTAGCACCTGGAGGACCAGTGGAACCAGACGGACCAGGGAGACCAGCCGGTCCAGGGGAACCAGCCGGTCCAGGGGAACCAGTAGCTCCAGGAGGACCAGTAGCTCCAGGAGGACCAGTCGCGCCAGTGGATCCCGAGATCATTGGAATAAACGTTTGTAATGCATCTTTAGACGTAAACGTAAATTGTTCCAAGATTTCTTGATTTGCCGCCATTAAATTCATGGTGCACCCAATAATTCTTTCTTGGCAACAATCTTTTCTATTTGTATAAGTGATTTTACTTAACGTGTATTCTTGTCCTAAATCTACCATCCAAAAATCATCTCGAGTAGGTGGATTTGCACTATGATATAATTTTTGACTTTTACCATCTACTGCATTTGGTGGTAAATAATCATTGTTGTAAGAACCATTTGCGGTTGCCGTTTTATTCAAGGCAACGTTTGTACCTTTATCATCATATGCCATTAATTGTTGTATCTGAATAAAGTTAGGTGTGCTTTGTGATGCATTGATAATTTTAATATATCGTACACCTGGTGTTGTAAATCCCTCAAATACACCTAAACTAGCCCTAAAATCATAATAATAATCGGCTGGTGTTTTGTATTTAGTAGACCGAAACTCTTGCATAGTCAACATGGGAACAACACCTTTTCTTAGAGTAAACAATAACAAGATAACTAAAAGAACGACCCATAATAGAATCCACATATCTTTAGAATAGATATAAAATTGATTTGCATCCAAGAAAAAAAACACAAAATGCGTTTGTTAGTCTTTGACACCGAAACTACTGATAAACCACCATCCATTACATTGTTACCAGAAACGGTTGAGTTTTGGCCTTCTATAGTTCAATGGAGTTTTGTCTTGTTTGATACCGATACGTACAAATATACAGAGTATGATTATGTCATACATTGTAAAGTTCCTATAGAAAATGATCACATTCATGGAATCACTACTTCCATGAATAAAAAAATGGGGTATTCCTTTTCTTTCATCTTTCCCATTTTTGAAGAATGTATGAAACAGGCAGATTTATTGATTGGTCATAACATCGATTTTGACCTAAATATGATAAAGGCTGAATGTTTTCGTAATGGACTCACTTTTACATGTACAAAACCAACGTATTGTACCATGAAAAATACAACACGGTTGTGTGCTTTACCAAAATACAAATGGCCAACCTTGAAAGAATTACATTTTCATTTATTTCAAGAGACACCATCTAATTTACATAATTCAATGATTGATGTATGGGCCTGTTTACGATCTTATATGAAAATTATGAACAAAACTGACTTATTAGATGATATCAAAAAATTAAAAATAGTATTAAAGTGTATATGATTTTCATTCTGTTAACGTTGTTGGTACTAGATGGAATCTATTTAGGCATTCATTCTACTTTTTTTCAAAAAGTATTAGAAAGAATCCAAGGGCCTATGCAACTTCGACTACTTCCTGCCGCATTTGTCTATGTATGTCTTACGTTGCTCGTTTATAAACTCATACAATATCGCGTATCAGACATGGACGCGTTTTTACTTGGTGCATGCGTCTATGGTATTTATGAAGGTACAAATTATGCCATTCTCAGAGGATGGCCACCGTATCTCTTTTTTGTAGATACGTTATGGGGAGGTATTTTAATTTATTTAACAGTTCGTTTAAATCGCATATAAAGTAGCACCATTAATGGGTGGAAACAAAGCACTACCATTTTCAGGTGTTTCCCATTTACGATTGTTCGTTACTTGTTCATAGGATGCCATGGGTGTTCTGTATTCATACTTGACCAAGTCACCATAATTCAACTCTTGTGCTTTGATAACGCGTTGCAAAGGAAGATCTAACAACACTTCTGGTCTTTCTCTTTCTTTAGTCACTTGAAACGGTTCATTTACTTTTTTTCCTAAAGAGGTCATAAAAAATAAGAAAGTTACTAATAAAGCTCCCATATAGAGTTTCATGGTATAGTAAAATATAAAAATTGATTAAAAAGAATTAACCTATAGATATAACATGGAACCATTGATACAATATAGTCAATCCAAAAATACTGCCGTTGATACGTACGAATTGGAAGCACGGTTTGGTCACCAATTAAATAAATTAGATTACAATCATGTCATTCAATGGCTTCTTTTATCTGGTTTTGTTCTTGAAGATTCATCCGGAAAGGACATTTTACGTATCGGATATAAAAAGACAACTGAAAACATTCGCATTGAAATCAACGGGATTAAACCTATTCAACGATACTGTAAAACACAACAACTCGTCAATCCTTCGTTTAGTAAAAAGAAGCAAGTATCGCGTCATGAAATCCCTCAGTACTGGACCACCGTTGCTTTGAGTATAGAATCTACAATGACGGAAGAAGAACAAAAAGTATCTATTTTACCTTCTTCTTATCGTTTCATGAATCGTGTACGTTTAACGTCGAAAGATCACACCTTTTACTATGATTGTAGTATTGTACGTACCAGTGATACACTAAACACCTTGTTTACAAAAGATCCTTCTTATGAAATAGAATGTGAATTTGTAGACAAAAAGAATCTTCCCGGTCAACTAGAAAAAGCCATTACCTTTGCTCTACGTGGTCTTCAACAATCGTATTATCCCATTTCCTATAAAGAAATGAATGAAGTAAAGGTAGAGTACAAGAAACAAATTAGTACGGGATCATTCATTGGTCCTAATTTAGTGACCCTTCAAGAAGATAACTTGCATGGTGAAATGTCCATTTATAACAAACATGCTGTTACGGAGAAAGCAGATGGTGAACGTAAACTTCTCTTTGTTTGTAAAGATAAAATATACTACCTTGTTGGTTCTTCCCTAGAAGTACAATGGACGGGAAGTACGGTAGAAGGATGCAATGGAACTTTATTAGATGGTGAACATGTGATTCATTCTAGAGATCGGAATCGTATCAATGCTTACTTTGCATTTGACATTTATTTTCATAAATTGAAGACGTTAATGGATGTAAGAGCAGAACCTTTTCTGGTAACGGAAGATGCAGACAATCGATACAGTCGATTACAAGATGCCGTTGATAAATTAAACGCAAAACGAAGTCCTACCTTTGTTCTTGATTACAAAAAATTTATGATAGGTAGTCATGCTTCTTGTAAACAACTTTTGGAAAAGTCAAAGAGACCTACTGAAGAAGACGGATTTCCTTATCATATTGATGGTCTCATTTTCACGCCAATGAGTTATGGTGTTGGGATGACGGATAAAGATAAAACGGTGAAAGATCGACAAATTACATGGGATCTTAATTACAAATGGAAACCAGCAGAAGAAAATACGATTGATTTTCTTATTCAATTTGAAGACAAGGAATACGTTCATGCTGACCCGGCTAACCCTTTTACGTACAAATTAGTTCAACTGTTTGTACAATTTGGACCCTTTGATATCGATGCCAATCCTCAACAAAGTATATTTCAAGGCTATGAAACGAATCCTCCCCGTGATTCAAGTCTTGTACTCTTTAAGCCATCGGAGCCTTTGAACGATATCGGTGGACCTATTGATGAAGAGTCACATCTTGCCTATATTCCGTCCATGGATGGTGTTCTTTATTCAGAACTACGTGAAGTATTAGAACCGAACATGATTGTAGAATGCCGGTACGACAAGGATAGGCGATGGATACCCATGCGTGTTCGATGGGATAAAATGAAAAATAGAAATCCCAACGCGTTTCGGACAGCAGCAAGCAACTGGTACACCATTCATCGACCTATTACAGAACTCATGTTAACGTCACCTTATCAGAGTGAACAGTACTATGAAGAAAATAGAGAGGAAAGTGCACTTCGTAAATTTCACAATCACGTGAAAACACAACTATTAACCATTATTAAACCAAAAGATATTGTCTTGGATTTTGCAGTAGGTCGTGGTGGTGATTTATTCAAGTGGAGCAAGGCCTCCTTTGTCCTTGGTATTGATATTGATGAAAATAATATTGTGAATAAAAAATGGGGTGCTTGCAAACGTTACTTGGAAGCATGGAACAATAAACAACACCCTTACAGAACAAGAGCACTCTTTGTACAAGGAAATAGTACGTTGCGAATCAAAACGGGTGATGCCATGCGAGGTCTGAAAGAAAAGGCAGTTGTTCGATCCGTTTTTGGTGTAGATCCGAAACGAACTTTGGCAAAGGGTGTAGACCTACATTATGGAAAGGGTGCAAAAGGATTTCATGTAACATCCATCCAATTTGCGGTGCATTATATGTTTGGTAACAAACGAGATTTGTCGCATTTCTTACAAAATGTAGCAGAATGTACGGCCATGCACGGTTACTTTGTGGGAACGTGTTACGATGGAATGTCTGTGTTTACGAAACTTAAGGAAAAAAGTGAAGGAGAAATGTACGTAATTCCGGACATTTGTACCATTCGTAAAAAGTATAACCATATGGATGCGGATATGAATGATTCCTGTTTAGGATATAAAATTGGTGTCAAACAAAAATCGATTGGATCGGAACACGATGAATACCTTGTATTCTTTCCATTCTTTGTGCGTTTAATGGAAGAATATGGATTTGAAGAAGTAGAAGTAAAACCCTTTCAACGATGGTATGATGATTGGGGTAAGAAAATGACAGCAGGAGAACAAGAGTTGTCGTTTTTGAATCGTAGTTTCATCTTTCAAAAAAAGAGGGAAGTCTTTCTAGCAACCAAAGAATATTACACATCAATTTAAAGAACGAATCATTTTAAAAAATATTTAAAATCTTATTATTTTGTCATCCATTTTATGACACAACATTCAGTCAATATAATAGGTATGGATCTGATTGGATTTATTGGTAAAGATTCTGCAACGGGTTCTAAATTTGTACTTCCATTTGATCAATTTCATTCAAAAGGAAGAATTTTATTAGAAGGACCCACTACTCTTCTTTGTAAAAATATAGATTTTATAGTTTGTTTATGTAATAAAAAAGATCTTGGACAATTGGATCCAGAATTTATGACTATAGTAATGGATTCAATATGTACTCCTGATATGGTTGACCCTGATGACCTTGAATAAAATTGAAATGCTTAGAAAATAATAACAATAAAATGAATCTGTCAGCTTCCTTTGAAGAGATTGACTTTCGAGAGTTGAAAGTGGGTGTCAAGTACATGTTAAAAGATTTACCAGAACGTCACTCCTATTATACTGGTATTTTCAAAAAACATCATGGTAGATTACAAGAGTTTGAACATGTAATCTACCATAATCCATTTAGTAGTCATAAACAGTCTGAATCATATTTTGTTGACAAGTTTTATTACAAAATGGTTTCACAAAAAGAAAAAATTCAACAGGCAATGGAAAAACGTGCACTTCATACAATTCTTCGTGGTCTTCTCGATCCACATTTTACATGGTAAATAAACAATAAAACAATAAAACAATAGAAAAAGGAATATGAACTTATTTTTTTAACATCAATATGAATGCAGAACGCGCGTACATCCTATTAGAGGCACAACCAGGACTAACACCTTCTCAATTAAAAAAGAAATACTATAAAAAAGCCCTCCAATGTCATCCTGACAAACAAGGTGACCCTGACGAATTTCGCCAAGTACAAGAAGCATACGAATATCTATCTCAACAAAAAGATCCCGTTCTACCATCCTTGTTTCAATCCTCCATCGATTATGTACTCTCTACCATGGATGCATCTACCTTACTGTCCTTGTACGTTTTATTGATGGATTTGAAAGAGATGGTTCCACCTATTGTATTGTCTGAAATTGAAAAACGTATGCCTCCCTTACTCGTTATTCATCCGACCTTAGCAGATCTTGTGCATCAACATGTTTACCTGTATACCCATGGCGACAAACGATATTCTATACCGATGTGGCATCATGAATTAGTGTATGATGATTTTATTGTATTATGTAGACCAGAAGTAGAATTGGACGAAGATAATAATCTAACCTATCAGGTACATGCATCTCTCCAAGATGTTTTCCAAAATGGGTTATGGATCGAAGAACTTAACGTGCGTGTAGAAGCAAAAGAGTTGAGAGTAGTACCTTTTCAAATATATGAAGTGAAAGGGACAATACCTAGAATACAAGAAGATATTTATTCAGTGGAAGAAACTGGGTTGTACATTTTGGAGATTTATTTAATAACTTAAACCGAAACGTATTCATTATAAAATGAACACTGCATTGATTGTAGAACCAAGATCACTACAATATACTGTTCCTATATTAAACCACTTTGCCAATACGTTAGGAGATTGGAAATTTATTTTTTATTGTGGTAAAGATACAAAAACCATATGGGAAAAAGAATTGGATAAAAAATATGAATTACGAGAATTAGATGTAAACAATTTTACACCAGATTTATACAATGATTTTTTAAAACAAAAAAATTTATGGGAATCCATGTGTGGCGATTTTGTATTGGTGTTTCAATTGGATACATGGATCATGAATGATACATACACGATCGATTCTTTTATAAAACTAAACAAGAGTTATATTGGTGGAAACATGTCTTATCCTTGGCATGAACTTACGCGTGAAAAGGTAGAATTTCAATACAATAATTTCAATGGAGGATTATCTTTACGAAAACGTCTCGATATGATCAAAGTCATTGATACTTTTCCACCTCAAAAAACAGTACATCCATCTCATCAACATGCAACGGATGCAGAAGATGTTTATTTTACATTAGGGTGCCATTTTTTGAATTTACCGATTGGAAATGATGAACTATCTTCTCATTTTGCAACTCATACAATAATGACCGATAGTTTTGGTATTCATCAACCTTGTATTTCTATTGCATCGGATGTTTCAAACCGATACCCTTCACTTCACAAACTAAATCCACATTTAAAATTACCATACAAAAAGAAAATTGCAATGTTTAATGGGTTCACGTTTCACTATGAAATGTTTGGCTACATTATTCATTATTGTAAGACCATGAACTACGATTTGACTATATATTGTCATTCTTATTTGGATATGAAATGGTTAGCCTTTTATTATTCCATGTACATGTTTGAATGTAAAGACGTGCATTCTTTTCACAATAATTATGATTACATTTTTTTAACTACCGATGATGATCCATATTATCGTGGAAATGTACATAAAACCATATGTATTGATCATTTTTATAAAATACGATCCCCTCATTATTCAAAACGAATCGCCACACGTCCTTTTGATGAACGTCCCTATATTGTTCCAGTATATCCCATTTTTAACGATAAAAAAAGTAATGGTGCAACTGTCTTGATCATTGGTCACAGTGATCAATATGATATAGCGTCCATCAACCGTCTTACATCGGATAAACCAATTACCATTCAAGTTATTTCAAGAAATGTAGATGTAGACGCATTTCAAGGATGTAAATATCCAGTAAAAGGATACAGTAGTATATCTACATTTGAAATGATGGACGTTATCTATCAAGCCGACTATATTATGTCTGATGTATCTGGAGGTAAAAATTATGTACACGAAAATATGTCTGGCTCTATACCGTTAGCCCTTTCTACTTTGACACCACTCATTCTATCCAAAGAAACAAATTCTTACTACAAGTTCAAAAACTGTATCGAATATGATGATTCAGATATTATACTAAAAAAAATAGACATGAATCTTCTGAAAGCAGAACGCGATGAAATGATTCAACGCAACCATACTATTTTGAATGATCTACTTTCCTAATTGAATGTCCTTTTCTAATACTCTCGTACTAATATTATTCGGAAACGTTGGCATCACATGTTCTTGAGGATCCAATGGTAAAATGTATCGATGATTTTGCTCAAGATCACGTGCCGTCCATGCAGGCATTACGCTGCGTGGTTGGCTTGTCACCTCTTTGGTGTAGCTAGGGTAAGATATAGCAGTAGAAGTGTATAGTTTACGTTCACAATCACGCTTCAAAGGTTCACGTATACGAAACAGTTCGCTTTCGACATTGATGCGATCTTGGTGTAAATTAGCACCCCATTTTTGTAAAATAATGTTTGGATCTTCTACAAAAGGCGGTTTTTCACCATTTCCAGGACAATTTAAATAATATAATCCTTGATCTGTACTTTCTTGTAATTTTTTCATGATTCTATCAGGATCATCATAAAAACGAGTAAACGCCATGATTATACCATTTAAAAAAAATTCCCTTGTTAATACATGAAGTTTATCTATCAAGAAAAACCCATCGTGGTAGATATTTTGGAAGATGATACAATTGAAACTATACGATATGCCTTATCTATCTTATTAGAGAGTGACGTTTATTTATTTGGAAAAAAATACGTATCTTATACCTCTAAACAAGTGTATGATCGTTTGATTCAACCATTTGGAACCATTCCAGCCTTTCATCTGCGTAATTTTTTTCTTTGTTTCAATCAGAAACCACCCTTGCTAGATAAAAAGGAATACACGTTAGAAGACTTGGATGATTTTAACTTTGAAGGGTGGATGGATATTCCTATTGGTCAAACGATTCCGTGTGCCGCTAATCCTGAAAAGGTAGAGCAAATTCAAGAATATGAACACATTCAAGTAGAGACGGATTTTCGTAAATTATTATTAGAATATAAACCTTTATTGGACGATACCGTCTACGTTTGCACTAGAATGCCTTTACCTTTATATTTTTTACCAACGACTGTTTCCACACAAGACGTAACCAAAGTTTTTTCACTTCCCATGCCAGATCCTTCCGTAGAAGGTATTACTTATCTATTATGTCGATTAGATCCAGCAGATCCCATTGTTGTACCCTTAGATACGTTATTTCAGAGACTACATGTATCCAATGAGATAAAAATGATACAATATCATTCTGGTAAAGAAGAAAATATATTATATAAGTTGTACACGGAACAAGAAGATTTACATGGCAATAAAATTCCTATGTTACCCATACAAGAAGTAATGAAACACGGACAATCCTTTAAACATACCGTAACTGTTTTTTTTGAAGATTCAAAAATTGCTTTTCATGAAAATGGTAGTCTATTATTAGAATGTCAATCCAAACAAATAAGATCCATTGAAGAAATAGATGCTCTTTTTCACAAACATGACGATGTATTACAACAAGTTTCTTCTTTTATGTATACAAGTGGATATATCTATCCTACGTTTGAAAGTATTCGCCAAACGACTATTGTGAACATGACTTATAAAATAGAATTTTTAGCCAAAAAAATAAAACCACATTCTTGTGCAAGTCTTTTTTTTATTGATATTGGTTCTTCCTTTCGATACAGAAGAGTTTCTGATTTTTATGAAGGTGAATTAATTCAAGAAATATGTGTCTCGGATTATTTAACAAAACGTGTTACAGCAGCAACAACTATCAAAAAAATAAAAGATTTATTTCATTTGTCACAAGACCAAGCTACCAAAGTAGTAGAAGAAGCATACCAAACCATTGCTTCCCTGGAAGCAGACAATAAAAGAATCACCGTAAAACATAAAGTTGGATTTCCTACTACCATTATAAAATCGGCAACTGATATATCCATTACGATTGACACGATACCTTCTTTACAGTATTTACCATGCTTACATCGTAATATGAAAGCTTATATTGCTTTATTGACTGTTCCCAATACGATCACTTGTCATGAAGAAGCACCGGCTCTTACGAAACAACCTCTACGCAAACGATATGATGAAGAAGAAGAAGACACATTAGATGTGGAATATGAAGATGAACCTTTAGAAATTGAATATGAAGGTGGTGGTAAAGATCGTGATTTAATCGTCAATAATCCAAATTTTACTATTTATCGAATGGAAAAATCAAATCATAATTATGATGGATATACACGTGATTGCCCATTGACAAGACGTCCCATTGCGCTGTTAACAGAAGAAGAAATTCAAAAAGCAAAACCATTTCCAAGTTATGTTTATGATAAAGTACCTTATATTTGTCCAATGTATTGGGATTTGGAAGAAAAAACACCATTGACTCAAAAAGACGTAGATCGATTAGTAAAACAAGGAAAACGTATCATTGATCCATCCATCAAGGGTGAAATTGATCCAGCACGTGACGGGTCTATTTTTAAAATGAATGATGGATCTCACCCATTCCCTGGTCCATTGAAAGGAAAGGGTGTATGCTGCTTCAAAAAGGAACACGTTC
>Ga0114968_10002497_pt1 | contig 14027 bp, 15 predicted proteins | sample M_130807_EF_Meta_FD_87020 | JGI IMG/M metagenome (GOLD analysis project Ga0114968, IMG submission 87020) | Freshwater microbial communities from Lake Montjoie, Canada to study carbon cycling - M_130807_EF_MetaG | ecosystem: Environmental > Aquatic > Freshwater > Lake | place: Lake Montjoie... | reverse complement strand
TACGTTTGCGCCAGTGGAATATACAAACCAGCGGTCAACACATGGATAGCCAGTTGACGCTGTTGGAACAGTTGTCCCCGCTGTGACGGTTGCCGATGTGCCGCGCTGGGCAACATACATATTGCCGTTGATGATGCGGTTGCGGAGAAACGAGGAGGATGGGATCAGGTCGCCGCCGACAGTGACGTTGCCGCTCGCTGTAATCGCAGCAGCAGTAACCGTTCCCGTAAACGTGGGGTTTGACACTGATGGGCTGGTTAGCGTCTTGTTGGTCAAAGTTTGCGTGGACGATGTGTCAACAAGCGTTGCATTGCCGTCAGGCAGCGTCAAAGTGTTGTTCGCTGATACCGCCCCAGCTTGAATTTGGGCATATCCGGATGTCGACCCGTTTAATTTAATTGGCATCTTAGACTATGCTCCATGTACTTCCCGACGGAATAGTTACGGTTGCACCGCTGTCGACGGAAATAGGCCCAAATGTACCAGCGTTCTGCGCACTAGGTATACTATAACTTGTAGTGACTGTCTGCCCGTTAAGGTAAAAAATTTGATCTGTTCCACCGCCCGTAGCGCCGCCGCCAACAGACGCCCATACCGAGCCATTATAACCTTCAAATCCAACCGTGGTGGAATTGAACCGCAACATGCCCGTAGCGCCAGTTGGCTGTTGACCAGTCGTCCCTACAGGAACAACAATTGCGCCAGTTGTTGGAAGGGAAACAATACCCGTCGTTGCTATGCTAAGTGCAGTTGTTGCCCCAGCATTGCCTACTTTCATCAGGATGCTGTCTGTTGAACCAACGCCTGACGTTGATTGCAAAGTCAACGAAGACCCAACGCCGTTCCCACCGTAGATTGTTGGGGCAAGAAGGCTTGTTGCTGTAGCAACGCCCAGCGTAGGCGTGACCAATGTCGGCGATGTTGCAAGAACAATACCGCCAGACCCGGTAACAGCTTGACCAAGAGCCGTCTGTACACCCGTGCCAAAGCTTGTGAGGCCCGTGCCGCCAGATGCAATCGGCAGTGTGCCTGTTGTCAAAACGGATGTAGATGTTGCATATACCGCTCCACCGGATGTAAAGGACGTCAAATTAGTCCCGCCGGATGCAGTTGGCAACGTTCCTGTTGTCAAAGCAGACGCTGACGTTGCGTATACCGCCCCGCCTGACGTAAAGGAGGTAAGGTTCGTCCCCCCATTCGCTGTAGCAAGCGTTCCCGCAACTGTTACAGCACCCGATGTTGCTGTCGATGGCGTAAAGCCCATTGAACCAAATGTAATGGATGTGACGGCGGAACTAGTCAGCGTTGCCCATGATGGGGCAGCACCCGTGTTTCCAACCAGCACCTGACCTGTTGTGCCTACAGCAGTAACGCCAAAAGCACTTGTTCCACCGCCATACAAAACACCATTAGCAGTAAAAGATGCGGCTCCGGAGCCTCCGTTTGCAACCGTCAAAGCAGTAGAAAGGGTCAGGCTTGTAGCAGATGCCGCACCAAGAATAGGCGTTACAAGGGTTGGGGAGGTGGAAAGGACAACGCTACCAGACCCCGTAGAAGTCGTAACACCAGTACCGCCGGATACAACAGGCAGTGTTCCAGATGCGATTGCGGTTCCAGCAACAGAATATAACGCGCCATTAGCCGTAAATGATGTAACACCTGTCCCGCCAGCAAGCACGGGCAGCGTCCCCGCCGTCAATGCGGACCCAGATGTGCTGTAAATTGCGTTATTCGCAGCGGTAAATGTCGTAAGACCAGTGCCGCCGTAGCCTGTTGCAAGCAAACCGCCAAGCGATATAGCACCGGAAGTTGCGGACGCTGGAGTGAGACCAGTGGAACCGCCTGAAAATGTGGTGACACCAGCAGTTGCAGGGATCGTTGAAGACCAACTAGGTGCGCTACCAGTGTTTCCAACTAAGATTTGCCCAGTAATTCCCGCGCCAGTAACTCCTACAGCAGATGTTCCGTTGCCGTACAAAACGCCATTAGTAGCAAACGTTGATACGCCCGTGCCGCCATTCCCAACAACAAGTGTGCCACTTAGTGTTACAGCACCAGTTGTTGCAGTGTTAGGCGTTAAACCCGTGGTTCCAGCGGTAAATGACGTAACAGCCGCAGAAGAAGGAATTGTTGACGACCAACTTGGGGCAGCACCCGTATTTCCAAGAAGAAATTGCCCAGTTGCCCCCGCTGCGGTTGTTTGCAACCCACTTGCGCCATTGCCCAAGATAACGCCGTACGATGTAAAAGTCGTGCCGCCCGTACCGCCCGCTGTTACAGGTAACGTTCCCGTTGTTAGCGCGGAGGTTGAAGTTGCATAAACAGCGCCACCGGAAGTAAAACTCGTAAGATTTGTGCCGCCGTTAGCAGTTCCAAGCGTTCCTGACATTGTAATCGTGCCAGAAGTCGTAACAGGGCCACCGGAGAACGATAGACCAGTAGAACCTCCGGAAACATCAATGCTTGTAACAGTCCCCGTGCCAGTAACTGTTGTCCACGATGGGTTTGCGGCAGCTCCGCCTGTTGAAAGAACTTGCCCTGATGTCCCCGGGTTCAAAACAGTCCATGCGCTTGCACCACGATACAGAAGTTGCCCCTGTGTCGTCCCAATTGCGCGGTCAATCAGAGCCGTAAGTGTCGTTCCCGTCGGAGAAGCTGCTGATGCAGTCGAATTGCCGACGATATAACCACTTGTAATGTTTGCGAGAGTAATCGTGAGGTCGCTGGAAAGAGTTCCACCACCCGTTACAAGATTGGTTGTGTTAATTGTGCGGGTAATAGGCACTGCGCCAATGTCTGCTGGCGTGATAGCTACGTTAGATGCAGCGGTTAGACGCCCATAGGTATCAACAGTAAAAGCAGGAACTTGTCCAGCAGTACCATAAGACCCCGCACTTACCCCGGTTGTAGGCAAAGAGATCGTGCCGGACGTTGTAATCGTGCCGCCAGACAGACCCGCACCCGCCGTAATCGACGTAACAGAACCCGTGCCGTAGGATTGGGCCTTAACAAAAGCGGTAGTAGCAAGCGTTGTGCTGTTGTCGGATGAAGATGGCGTTGGCGCTGATGGAACCCCAGTAAAAGTCGGAGATGCAAGAGGCGCACCTCCCATCAATGTCAAAGCTTGCGCACCTGTAAGGTCCAAAGGCGCACCAGTTGATCCGGAATTATTACCTTTTATTGTCCCGTTTGCCATATTAGCAAGGTAGGCGTTAGTTACGCCGCCTGATTGAAGGCTAATAGTGCCGGAAGAAGTAATTGGGCCACCAACGATTGGGCCAGTCGTGTCAATTTGCGTAATAGTTCCCGCAGCAGCAACCAAATTGTTGATCTGATCAGGGGTAATACGAACGGTAACGCCGCCCTGAACAGCGGGAATATAGGCGGTTCCTGAAAGAGATGCGGCAGTAGGGAGGTTTAAGATGTTTGTATTAGACATTACGCGGTCCCTACTTGCGGTATTTGCGTATAACCCGTCGGCAAACCGACAAGAGCGGTCGCAACCCGTGTGTTCGATGTCAACAAACTAGCAGAAGGCACAGGATTTACAACCTGATAGGTAAAGATAATAGGGTTGCTGGTTGTTATTGAAAACATCCCAGACGCATTGGTGTTAACTAAATCTTCTACGCTAACTTGATCGTTTGTCACTAGGTTGTGAACGCCACGAGTCGTTACTGTTATGGTTGTTGTGCCATCCGCGACGATAGACAAGATAGGAATTACGACGTTGTATGCTTTCGTACCAACCAAAGGCATAACAGCGTTAGGATCAAGCCCAACGGGAGCGCCAATTGGTTGCCCCGTAACAAGATCACCTTGCATCGTTACAATTGTGCTGCCTTGCGGCACAGAAATGCCCGTATTGGGGTCCGTCAATGGCGGTTCAACCGTAGAAAGACCCTGTGTATTAGCATAATAGTAGTCTTCCGGACGCGCATTCATCACGGGCATGGGGTCTTGCGTCAGGATAATTGGTTTTAACTGTGGCTGTGGGTTATCTGTGCATGGTTTGCACACAAGAATGCGCAAGTTCTGCAACTGAGGGCCACGGAAATCAAATTGGAACTTCAAATCAGCATGGTTGTAGATGAACCCACAGCGGTCGCACCGGGCAAAAGCCCTTGGTGAAGTAGTATTTACTTGTGCGCGACCATGAGACCTGTACGCCATGCTGCTACATCCTGTAATAGGATGAGAGACCCGGCATTATATATAGCGGAACGTTTTCAACATCCTGCCCAGCAGCAGTTTGGTACGCCATCATAGCCTTTGGGTCTAAAATTGGGGCGCGATCCGGCGCATAAATGACGGCAAGCCTAGCTGCCAACCCAGCAGCAGCCGCGTCCAACCAGCGGTAAGGGATGTCCACTGTTTGTCCGTTGACATAATTTGCATCCTGCACCTGAGTGACCCGATAGTATTCCAGAATAAGCCCTTCTTGGTTAGGAACAGGCCATAAAGTAATGGTTGGACTGATTAAACGGTCAAACCAAAACACTGTAGGGGGCGCTTCAAGCAGTTTATTTGGTGTTGCGCTATATTCCGTGCGGGAAATAGGCATAATCACGCGATCATATTGCGAGTCGCCACTAGATGTGCGGATATAAGCGTCTAAAACCATTACCGTGCGCTTAGAATCGGTAGCGTCAGTACCAGCGGGGTATGTAGTAGTGCCTACCGTCAGCGCCGTTGTAACTTTATCAACTTTCCAAAGGTTTACGCCTTTGTTTGCCCAATCGGAAAGCATAAAGTTTGTTTCAAACCGCGCATCTTGCAAGTGTTCTTGCACAAGCGCAGTGCGGCGAATCCCGCAACGCGCAAATGCGTTCAAAACTATCTCGCCTAGACTTGGATTAAAATCATACGTCCCACTGGTTGTCATAAAACCCTACTTATTAGTATGAAACCATGCCAGATTGGTTAAAGTTTACATGAACTGACGCACTAGTGTTTGACCCTGCATTGCTTATGTACGCCCGAATCATAGTTGGAATACCAGCTTGGTTGGCATTTTGTGCGCTAGTAGCATTAACTAATGCAGCAGTGCCAGAGTTAACCCAACGTGCGCTAGTATACCCAGTGTTTCCGCTTCCAGATACTGGGTCATTAGGGTTGTCGCCAGAAAGTTGAATTGTATATGTAATTGCGGAAGAGCCGCCCGTGTCAGTTTGGATGTATGTGCTGCTATCCGCGAACCAATCAAGGAAAACAGGGCGGCTAGAAGCAATTGCGTTGGTTCCAATGCTTACACTTCCTGCGGATGCACCTGATGCAACAATGGAGGTAACCGTTTTATAATCGTAAACGGTGTATGTAGTGGTGGCATTTGCCCCAGTAAGCACTTCAGTAGCATATGCACCGTTCCAATCTGTTCCGACTATGGTAAAAGTAATACCGTTATCGTTGCCAGCGGATGTAAACAATACGCGGCGGGGCTGGTCCAAAGTAGCAACACCACTAGCAACCAAAGACCCATTAAGGGTTACAGCTCCCGCTGCGCCAATTGAAGAAGCGGTGCGGATGTTTGTCGCGCTGGGAGTGGCGTACGGGCCACAATTGATTACTACAAAACGCATGTTATTTGCCTTTCTTGCGAGCTACTGCGGCATTATCTACCAAATTAGGGTAAGGCCTACCAGCCGCCCGCGCATGTGCTTTTGCCGTCATCTTCTGTTTTTCTGTTAAATGCTTGGTATGCGCATTTTTCTCTTGTGGGTGTTCCCAAAAAGGTTCTTTTGCCATTAGCAGCCCCATTTCCGTAATGCTTTATTAACCCGGCTTTCAGGATCGTGCGCGTTCTTGTGGTTGGTCATTTTAGAACGCATGCCTTCCATCCGCGCACAGAACGATTGATGCCGCGAGTTACCCGTATCTTTGGTTGGGGCTTTTAAAGTACCCCCAGTTTCATGGTGGTATGATGCACGACCCCGTTCGTTAAGTCCACCACTAGGTGACTTACCTTCAGAACGTTGCCACGCAGGAGATGTCGCCATGTCACCCTCGTCAAAAAAGAAGGGGGCGCAAAGCCCCCTACTTGTTAGTGCGCGACAAGCAAGCATGGGGTTGCTGCTGTCCGCCGCATCATGCTTGTGATAACGGCTTACGATTCGCCCGATTCAACCATACGTCCCGCTGGGGACTTTACGTTGTGTGCTTCGGAGAAAGGACTCATTGTGCGACCGCCGCTCTTACGACCGGGACGATCCAAACGAGACTTAGCAGCAGAGCCATGAGCATCTACATGCTTCATGCCAATTTTACCGCCACGCTTGTACTTTTTAGCTTCTTTCACGACATTTGAATCTTCACCAGCATAAACCATGCTTGGTGTGGCGTCGGAGAAAGCAACGCCTTTGTTCATGCCTGAACCGGATTTACCCTTCATGGCCTATACCCTTATGCTTGTGTTACGCCAAACAGGCCCGGAATCGAACCCATATTGGCGGCGAGAACAAATTGACGAACCATCAGACGCTTTGAACCGTCAGCAGCAGACTGCAAGGCATAAGTGCCGCGAACGTCACCTGTGGTTGTAGTAGCTGGGCTGGTTGTTACAGCGGCAACATAGCCAGTGCTAGCAGTGATACCAGTGGCGTTGTAGTTAATCGCTACATCACCAAAGAAATCAGAACGAAGCGGAAGGCCAATGATGTCCGTAGTGTCAATGGAGTAGTTGTGCGCGTCAGTGAACGCCGGGGTTACCGACGCAATATACTTAAACGCTTTCTTACCATTGACGGTTGTTGCACTAGCAGGGGCAGCAATCACTTCACTCATTGGCATGCCATAAATGTCATAACCAGCGATGGTAATATTGCCACCAGTTGCAGATGCAGAACCTGTAACGCTGACTGCGCGAGCGACCAGAGCCTGTGGGTTCCAAAGATAGATTGAAGGTGTCTGACCAAACGGCTGCAAAAGAGCAGCAGTTCCAGTCATCTGACCCGTAATCGTTGCGGAACCCACAGTAGCGTTACCTGTAACACTGTAAGTGCCAGCGCCACCAGCGGGGCCAGTGAGCTGTGCAGTTACAAGTGTGCCAGTAGCAACGCCAGTACCCGCCAAAGTCATTCCAACAGTCACGGTTCCCGTAAGGGAGGAGACAGTCAAAACGTTAGAAGCGACAACGCCCGTAAACGAAGCGTAGCCGTCAAGAAGCAGAAGACCCGTAACAGTCTGACCAGTGCTTTGGTTAGTGCAAGACGCACTTACCGAAACGCCAGTGGTCGTGCTGTTGGTCGATACCAAAGTCATAGCAGTGCCGCTTACAACGTTGGCAGCGGCTGCAATTGCAGCCGTGCCTTTTGCGTAAGGAGCATAGTTAATCGTCATGGTATCTGAAGTCGCAAAACCCGCCGTCAATGACGCGGACGCTTGTCCGGGCAAATAGGTGAAGTTAGTGCGAGGGTCCAAGCGAGCCACACCGCCCCAGAAGAGCGATGGGCCAAGGTCAGGGTTATAGTCAAGGCCGTAAGGCGATTGACCAAAGGAGACGTAGGGGCCGGAGTTTGCTGTGATAGACATGGGCTAACTCCTTACGAGGTTGGGAACGAACCGTAAATCGAACGCCAGTTGTAATAGCCCACCGAATAACGCTCATAGCCTTTTACCAACAGATTATCCGTTGTAAAATCGACTTGCATATCCATTTCGAATGGAATGCGTTCCATATACACCAGACCTTTGATGTTGGTCAGGAGGAACCAAGCGTAGTTACTGGTCAAGAAATCCATGACCATATAGCTTTCGGACAGACCACCAGCCGTCATAAGAATCGCGTTCGTGTCATTGTCCGCAGTACCGGGACGCAACTGAGTCTTCGTCAAACGAATAGCAACTGGTTCCAGTGAAGGCGGGATGATAAGCTTACGACCACGGGCAAAAATCTTATTGCCAGCAATATCGCGGAAGTTCTGACGGATAGCAACCATTGCGTTAAGCAAGGTCGATTCGTTCAAATCAACATCGACGGTAGGCTTGTTAGCAATCGTGCCACCATCGATAGGATGCGAGGTGGAGCAGAGCGCGACACCGTCACCGCCAACTGAGGCGTTGTAGGTGGTTGCAGTGTTAAACACGTTTGCCGAATAGATTTCTTTAGTCTGATGGAAAGATTCAATCAGGCCAAGGTTGGTTGGTTTAAACTGTGCCTTGTACAGGTTGTCATCAATGGCTTTACGGGTAATGGCGTAGCCAAGACCAATTTCATTGTGTTCCTGATTGTAGACAAAGCGTTCGCCAGCCGCGTTATCAAACTGGGTGTTACCACCTTCAGTCTTCAACTGGGCGAGACCCAGATAACGCATGTCAGCGGTACGTTCCAGAGCCATGTTTGACTTGGTCAGTTCAAAGACTTTGTCGTACTGGGATGGAATCTGCGAATATTTACCTTCAACGCCACGGAGACCGGGGAGGAGAAGGTCACGAATCTGACTAAGATTGACAGCCATTGTACCTTACTCCTTATGTACCAGTCGTTACGCGGAAGTCTTGGAAGTTGAACGAGACCAATACAGTGTTGTAAGGAGCCGTCGTGTCAGTTCCCGGCGCGCCCGGAGGTGCGCTGATAAGACTAATGATGCGGAACGGAAGGGTGGTCGTTGATGGGTTGATTGTGGTCTGATCCACATAAGCACCAGACTGACCAGTGGTTGCGTTACCAGTGCCAAGCGCAAAATTGATGTTTGCGTTTGTGTCAGCAAGGCCAATTGCGGTAGTTGTCGAACCACCAGACTGAACCTTAAAGGTTGCCTGTGGGTCAGAAACTACATACGCAGTGACGTCGCCAGTTGCACCAGAACCGGGCCACGATGGCGACCAAACGGTACGACCAAGGGAGGTGTTAAGGTAAGTGCAGCCAATAAAAATACCGGAAATTTGTGTAGTTCCGGCAGTCGAACGGGTTACATAACCCGTGGAAAGCGAAGTGACTGGGTCGCCGGAATAGACGGCAGTGGTGTCAGCATTGGCAATCAGGCGTACCTGTTGACCAAGGGAACCAGTGCGCCCGTCCAGAAAACCAGCTAGCTGGAAACCAAAAGGCGCGAATGTGTTCGCCATAGGTTGCTCCTGTTCGGTTAGCCCCTCCCCAGACGGCGCGTCTAAGTACAAGCTAGAACAAAAACCCGCTACGGCGCGTAACGGCGGTTAAGATGGAAGCTATCATCAAAGAATAGATGACGCAATAGCAAAAAGGGGGATTGCTCCCCCTTATATCAGCCCCGCGGAATTTCCATTGGGACGTATTGTTTATTAAGCGTGGTGCGATTGCGATCACGTTCCAGAGTACCTGATGGCGTCATGCCCAAAGCACGTTCTTTTGCGGCGACAGCTTCACGAGCGTTAACCAGTTCGCGCTGTTTTGCCATGTCGGAGATTTCTTTAGGACGTTCCATCAAGATCATACCACGCCTTTCAACAGGGCCAACGTGACCACCCGGCATCATGTGTGGATGACGGCTTGATTCTACTGGTTCCCAGCCGCTCTGGGCTAGTTCTACTTCATACGCGGGGTCAGACATGCCCGCAGTAACTTTACGCTTCCAGTTATAGTCCCAGCCTTCCGGGATAAGGCGCTGATCAATATGAAAATCATCGTGAAATTCATAATTTGACTCTTCTTCGCGCATCCTGCGCTTGATTTCTTCCGACCGAATGGATGCTTCGCGCATACCACGGGTAATAGGAGCGGATTTAAGTGCTTCAGGTTCAATCATTTCTTCCACCATCGTGTTTTTAGGGGGGCGACCGGGGCTACGTTTCAATTCTTGCGTCATAGCGACAACTGCCCTTTGTTAGCGTAGTATAAAAGGCCTTTTGCGTACTCTTCATCCGAAATATCCAGCACTTCACTAGCATAAGCGCGTTGTTCCGGCGTTAAAGTGATAGCAACTTGACCACCAGACTGGTAATTCGCGCTTCCTCCGCGTGAAACAGGGGCGGCAGTCATTACTTTTTGTTGGCGCTGAGGCTGTTGACGCCGCCCATACCCCATTTGGTTGTCCAAATGAGAAAAATATTCTGCGGAATCAGGAGTAATATTGTTTTTCATTGCTGAATGGTGCGCCGCGGTCATGCGAGCGTTGTATTCAGGGTCAGAAATTACTTCTGGGTGGTTTTGAACCCACGCCCGTGATGCCGGAGTTAGCTTGCTAAGGCTATCTTGGACAGGGTTAGATGGCGGGCGAAAAAATTGTTGCTGAGGCTGAGGCCGCGGGGTTGATTTTGCTACCGCCAATTGTTCTTCAACAGCTTCTTTCCCTTGGTTTAGCTGAGAAAGACGATTTTCAACTTGCGACATTTGCCGTTGAATTTTAGCAACAGCTTGATAGTCACCGTTTGCCAACCTCGCAGCGTATTCATTTTCCAACATTTCAGCATCACGTTCAAATGATGCAATTGCGTTGATAAATGCAGTGTGCTGGCTATCTTGCGCATGGACAGCAAGTTTATGAACTTCTTCATCTTTGCCCCGTGCGTACTGTTCAGCTTGAAACCGCATACGTTTGGCTTCATCAGCTTCACGTTTTTTCTCTTCAAGCTGCCGTTGCAACAGTTCTACCGCTTCACTGCGTTCTTCAACAACAGGCGCTGTTACAATTTCTGGTTTGATTGGGGAGTCAATTTCTGACTCACCAAAAATATCGTTGTTTGGAATACGGGTTTCGTTAACAAGAACGACAACTTCTTTTGAATCAAAATCTGTGTTTTCCATCAGAACACCACATCAGGTGAGTCAATGGTCATGCGGATTTGGATGTCTTGTAGCATCCGGCAAAGAACGCCATTGACTGTAACTTGCCATCCATCAGAAACACGGAACACAACCCAGTCGCCTTCTGCAACATCTTGTCCATTGAAAGAAGTTTGGGCGTCATCTTGAAAAGCAAACGGGCCTTTTTTCAAAACAACAGCAACTTTACCCTGATATTCATCTTCTTTACGGGTATTATCCGTAAGATAAAGGCCGGACTTGGTTTTCTCAGGCCGTTTGTACACGGCGCAAAGAATATGGTTGTTAAATATTTTAACCTTGCTCAGGTCGCCAACAGATTTAATTAGCTCATCACGAGGGTCTGCCTCGTGTAGCATTTTTAGATTAGACATTTAAACCTCATCTCGCGTTTTTAATTGCTGCCAGTCAACTGATCGTTGACCTCTTTTGCCCAGATAAGAACGTCGGATAGACTGCGTATATATCCAACGCCATTTTTGTATTCATCAAAGGAATTAGCCGCGCCGTTTGCTAAAAATTGCATCCGTGTTTGGCGTTCCTCTTCAATTTTCTCGCGTAGCTTACGAAAGAAAACTAAATCAAGATGGTTCATGTTACTCCTTAGTTAGGTAGGGGCCATTTCGGTTTTTCCAAGCGGCCTAAGCCGGACCCAGAGCCATATTTATCTTCCTGATAGCGAGGAAAACCCGCTTGAATACGTCCGCCATCCGCCCGCATGGGGGCCATTGGCTGTTGCCCCATAGGGTAGTTCTGGAAACCCTGAGCCATTGGCTGGTTGGGCATTCCCATTGGTTGGTTAGGCATGCCCATAGGGGGCATCCCCATAGGAGACATAGGCGGAGTAATTTGTCCGCCGTAGTCCCTATTAATGCGCCCCCCGTCCGCCCGCATTGGGGGAACTGGAGGAGCAAGCGGACCCATTCCCGGAGCTTGCATTGCGCCCATAGCGCCAAGACCCGGACCAGCGCCAGCAGGAGGCAACCCACCGGGAGGTGGGCCACCCGGAGCGCCGCCCGGAGGCATAGGGGGCATACCAACATTAGGCGGCATTGGCGGGGGCATAGGAGGCATACCGCCCTGCGGGCCTTGTGCGCCCATAGCCGTTGGGTCCAACATAATGTTGATGGTGGTGTTGCTTTTCTTAGCGCGACCGCCTGATGCGCGTTTGGTACGCCCGCCTTGCTTCAGGTTGGAATAGCCAGTTTCTTTAGACGCATCTTCGTAACCGCGTACAGCTTTACGCAATGAATCTTCATTGTGGGAGCTGTCAGAACGGTAGTTCATGCCTTCATCAACGCTGTTGCGGCGGGCTTTTTCGTATTGGGTGCGTTCAGAACGCATTCCACCACCTTCAGCTTTGTTTGTACGACCGCCACGTTTCATTGGTGGTTCGTTCTCAGGCATGCCGGGATAACGAGGTTCACGACCAGTATCAGCAGGAGCGCCAATACCACCCATTTTACCAAGTTTGCGGGCGGCAAGATCAATGCCCATAGCGCGTTTTGCGGAACGTTTATCCGCACCGGGGAACATAGCTTCTTTGCCCATAGATTCGCGAGCGATATCAATGCCCTGCCGACGGGCGGAAGTGCCACGGTCAGTGTTTGCCGCTTGAATGTAGCGGGACAATGAACCCCCACCCAATTTGTGCGGTTTTCCGCCGTGCATCATTCCTTTAGTAGACTGCTGACGGTCATGTTTTGCGTCCAAGTCAGATTTTTCCCACTTGTCCATTGACATGCCGTGCTTCTTCGCAAGTTTTTTGTCTTCGCGCAAATCTTCTTTGCTGTGTTCCCACTCTTGGTGGCTTACTTTTCCACCGCTTTTGCGGTTACCCATCATAGGCACAACGCCCATGTTAGACATTTGGGCGGATGGACCCCTAGGAGCGGCGGGGCCAACAGGAAGACCCGCACGTTTCTTGCGCATTGCAAGAGCCGCAACAACACGTTTGCGTTGCGCGGGGTCACCCATTGGCACTCCGCCAGCAGCATAAGACATCCCGCCACCACACGCTTTGCATACGCAATCGGAATGGTGCATGCCTTTAGTGCGCCCACCACTTTTACGCATTGCCATAGGGTTTTCACCCTCATCAGCGGACATACCCTGATCCATAGGGTTCTTTTTTTGCTGAGATGGAACGGGACCACCCATTGGGGGCCGCTGAGGAGGCATGGGAGGCTTTGGCATATTTGGTGTGACAGCAGAAGCACCCGGGCGAGGCATTTGTTTTTTGGCAGGGTCAAAGTTGCCCATTCCGCCAAAAGCGCCCGGCCCTGCTATTGGACCCGCCATTGCCTTGCGGGGGCGATGCCCAAGGTTTTTGTGTGATTTTGCACCTTCAGCTTCAACTTGCTGAACTTTGCCGCCGCGTTTAAACCGTGAACGAGTCTTCGGCATTGCGCCAGCGTTGCCGCTGTCAAGGAAAGGAACGCCATCATAAGGCGAATGGTCGTTAAACTCCGACCCTTTTGCCTTATCGTTCAAGCCCATGCGCTTCATTTTGCTCGCGTAAGCGGATTTAGCTTCTTTTTTGTGTTCCGACATCTGACCATCTCCGGCTGCATTCAAGCAGCATATAACAAAATCTTAATAGTATCAAATCACTGCTGTTGCGGCATATGACCAGTACCAAGGAAATGTTCAGCCGTCGAAGCACTCTCTGGATGAACTGCAATTTCACGAGCCAGTTGCAGCGTTGCAATACGCTCTTTGCTTTCACGATCCGCCGTACGGTTCTGGGCGTCAGCCATAGCATCGACCGCCCGTACTTTGACTTCTTCTTGTTTAGCTTGCGCGTCAACCATCCTAGCTTGCGCAGTAATCATGCGTGGATCAGGCGCGGGAGGTGCTGGCTGCGCAAACAACGATTCCGCATCTTCAATTCCCAGCATATTTAATATGCGCATATCAATTGCTTTAGCATCATACATTCCGGGGTTAGCCGTTTGCATTTGCTTCAACGCCATTGCTTTTTGAATGCGGGCGGACTGTGAAGGAGTGTTTGGGTCAGCAAGTGGGACAAAATTAACGTTTTCCAACGCAGCCGCAAGAGTTTCTTCCGTCCAAGTGTGCGCGGGAAATTTGTTGTCTTTCCAAAAGCTTGTAGGGTCTTCTTTAAACAAGTCTTTAAGAAGTTGAAACTCGCGCCCTTGCGCTTGATGCATCCGTTTGTGAACTGCGGAAAGAACTTTTGTTGCTTGTTCAATCAACGCAATAGTTGTGCCGACAGGGGCTTCCGTATTGCCGTCACCGACTTGAAGTTCAGCGGTTCCCGCAAGGCGTT